>JABAHQ010002384.1_pt2 | contig 83953 bp, 82 predicted proteins | sample 7062091 | NCBI WGS metagenome assembly JABAHQ01 (sample SAMN14534359, study PRJNA622989) | marine sediment metagenome | biome: marine biome [ENVO:00000428]; feature: marine pelagic biome [ENVO:01000023]; material: deep marine sediment [ENVO:00002113] | place: India: Gulf of Kutch | collected...
CAGACCCTGCTGGATGGCTCCCTGGCCAATGCCGCGGCCACCCATATCGTGATTCATTTCGGCCTCGACGCCACCGCCAACAGCCAGCTCGATATCAACGCCGAGGCGGATGTGCAGGATGTCGATGCCGCCGGACTGGGAATCGACACCCTCGATATCTCCACCCAGGCCGGAGCCACCACCGCTTTAACCACCCTCGATACCGCCCTCGATACGCTGAGCGGCGAACGCGCCAGTCTCGCGGCGGTGCAGAACCGGCTGACGCGCATCATTCCCAGCCAGGCCGTGCTGGTGGAAAATCTGCAGGCGGCGGAATCCCAGATACGGGACGCCGACATCGCCGAGGAAGTGGCCCTGCTGGCGCGCAACCAGATCCTGGTGGAATCCGCCACGGCCATGGTCGCGCAGGCCAACATCATCCCCGAGCAGGTGCTCAAACTCCTGCCCTCAAACTGAGTGGGCGCGGAGCACACAGAGAAATCCGAACCCCATGATCCACCGATGAACACAGATAAACACAGATCCTTCGGTCGCCTCCGGCTCCTCAGGACGACATAGCGAAGAATTTGTGTTTACCCTTGCCCGGCCTCCTGCCCTTGAAAAAAGCTCATTTTTCTCCTCCGGCATAAACAACTGAAAATCAGTCCATTAAAACCTGCCGCCGAAACCCTCCCCACTACCCCCCTTAAAAAAATATCAAGGAATCCACCTCACGCCCGATACGTAAGGCAAGTGGCAAGCGGCGGGAAGCCCCCGCAGAGGCCGCAAACAAATACAACAGGCAAACGAGGTTCCGGCATGGAGGCTGGAAAAAACATAGAGCAGTAACCATAATCAAGGAGGATTTATCATGGCAGTACGAATTTTTAACAACATCCCTTCGCTCAACGCACAGAGGCATTTGGGAATCAACAACCTGCGCCTCGCCCAGTCGATCGAGCGGGTCTCTTCGGGACTGAGGATCAACAAGGCCGGCGACGACGTGGCGGGTCTCGCCATTTCAGAAAAACTGCGGTCCGACATCCGCGTGCTCCAACAGGGTTTGCGCAACCTGAACGACGGGCTTTCGATGATCAACGTCATCGAAGCCGCCCTGAACGAGGATACGGATATGCTTATCCGTATGCGGGAGCTGGCGGCACAGGCCGCTTCGGCCACCATCGGTGATACCGAACGGGCTCTGCTCCAGGTGGAAGTCGACGCCCTGATCGCGGAAATTGACCGGATTGCCGCCGCCACCGAATTCAACGGGCAACCGTTGCTGGACGGTTCATTAACCACATTTATCGTGCATTTCGGTCTCGACAATACCGCCAACAGCCAGATCGATCTGGTGGCCGCTGGCGCCATACCCACCGCCGCGGTCGATTCAACGTTCCTGGGTGTGGCCGGACTCGACATCACCACCGCCGCCAACGCGCAGCTCGCCGTTGACACAGTGAATGCGGCTATCGACACGTTGATGCCGGTGCGTGCGGGAGTCGCCGCGGTGCAAAACCGGATGACCCGCATCATCAACACCCAGGCCATCGTGGTCGAAAATATCCAGGCGGCCGAGTCCCAGATACGGGATGCGGACATCGCGGCGGAGGTGGCCCTGCTCACGCGGAACCAGATTCTGGTCGAGTCCGCCACCGCGATGGTGGGACAGGCCAATCTGATCCCGCAATCGGTTCTGCAGTTGTTGTCATAAATGCATCGGATTGAATTCCGGTAATCTCTTCGGGCGTCCCTGGGTTTTCCCAGGGACTCCTGCTTTTTTCACCTCCCGCAACCCGGCCCTTCCCCCTGTGCTATACTGATTGAGTCCTTCCGGGAATTGGTTTTCCTGATTTATTGAAGAACCACGGAGTTTCCAGGCTCTTCACTTTCTTCATTCATGGCTCAGAATCCCAGTCAAAAAAATACTGTCTCCGTAAAATTCGTTCCATTGATGTTATGGATCATGGTAGCGGTCATTGTCAGCACCGGAGGCAAAATCGCCTGGAACGCCTATGATGAGTGGGACCGGGCGGAAAGCCTGGCCGCCTCGCAACCGGCCCAAGCCCTGGAGCATTACGAGCGGGTGATCCACTGGCACGTCCCTTTCCTGCCTCTCAGTCACCGGGCGGCGGAACGGATGTGGGCTCAGGCCGAACGGTACGAAGCCGCCGGAGACCCGGAAAATGCGATCAACACTTACCGGGTGCTGAGAGGCGCTTTCTACGCCGCCCGCAGTTTTTACACACCGGGAAAGGAATGGATCGCCCGTTGCAACGAAAAAATCGCCGGCCTGATGGCTTCCCGCCCGGCGTATTCGCAAGAGGAACAGGGTAAAAGCGTCGAGCAGAGAAAAGCCGAGTACCTGGCCCTGTTATCGGAAGAAAAACCGCCCTACCCGGCATGGGCGTTGCTTACGGAAGTGGGCTTTTTCGGATGGGTGGCCTGTGCTTTTTTATTCATCCTGCAGGGTTTTAACCCGGCCGGGGGTTTTCAGACGAGGCTGGCTTTGCGCTGGGCCGCGGGCTGGGGCATGTTTTACGGTCTCTGGATATGGGGGCTGTTCCGCGTTTGACGGTTGACGGTTCCCGGGCACGCCGGGTTTATAAAAATTTTTTTATGGAAACCGCCGTTTTCTTATGATAATTTTCCGCTGATGGACAAATGAAATTTTTCAGCGCTTTAAAAACTTCCCACCTGTTTTTCCCTGAGGCCATGCATGATAGAGGTTGAACGTCTGACCAAGAACTACGGTCCCCGGGCCGCGGTCAAGGGCCTCACATTTCAGATCAACCAGGGAGAAGTGGTCGGTTTCCTGGGGCCGAACGGCGCCGGCAAAACCACCACGATGAATATCCTCACCTGCATCCTCCCGGCCACGGAAGGCAAGGCGCGGGTCTGCGGATTCGATACGTTCGACCAGTCGCTGGAAATCCGCAAAGTCATCGGTTATCTGCCCGAAACCCCGCCGCTGTACCAGGACATGATCGTTGCCAATTTTCTGAAGTTCTCCGCCGGGCTCCGGCACGTACCGCGCCGGCAAATCCCCGCCGCTGTCGACCGGGTGGTGGAACGGTGCGGTCTGGGGGAGGTCCGGCACCGGATCATCGGGCGTCTGTCCAAGGGGTACCAGCAACGGGTGGGCCTGGCCCAGGCCATGATTCACGATCCGCAGATACTCATTCTCGACGAGCCGACCATCGGCCTCGACCCGATTCAAATTATAGAGATTCGCAAACTGATCCAGGAACTGGGCCGCTCGCACACCATCCTGCTGAGCTCCCACATCCTTCCGGAGGTCACGCAGATTTGCCAGCGTATCATCATTATCAATGAAGGAGAAATCGTGGCGATGGATTCCCTGGACGGCCTCAACGCCTCCATGCGCAATACCCGGCGGCTGGAACTGAAAGTGACTCATGAAAGCGGTGGGGTGGCTGATAAACTTCAGGGATTGGACGGGATAATCGCGGTGCAGACGCGCAGTAAAAACCAGTTCATCATCGAAAGCGATCCCGACACGCGCCTGCAGGACGCAGTCGCCCGCCTGGTTCTGGATAACGGCTGGGGGCTGGAGGAACTGAAACCCATGGCCATGACGCTGGAGGATATTTTTCTGAAACTGACCACCGAGGAAAAAGAAGTGAAGGAGGTTGCCTCATGAAATCGGCCTTATGGATTGCCCGGAGAGAGCTGGGATCGTATTTTTATTCGCCCATTTTTTATGTGGTGACGACCGTCTTCCTGGTGCTATACAGCTTCATGTTTTTTTCCGTCCTGTCGCAATTCAGCAAGATGAGTTTTCAGGCGGCGCAATTCAAGCAAATGGGCTACTCGATCAACCCCAACGAACTGGTCATCGAACCGTCGCTGGCCAACATGGGAGTGATTCTGCTGTTCATCATTCCCGTTATCACCATGCGCAGTTTCGCCGATGAAAGAAAGAGCAAGACGTTTTCCCTCCTGCTGTCCTCACCGGTGAGCCTCTGGGAAATTGTTTGGGGGAAATTCCTGGCGTGCCTGGGTGTGGTGGCCTTCATGATCCTGCTCTCCTCATATTCGATCGTGTTTATCATCGTAATGGGAGAACCGGAAATGGGTCCGATCTTTTCCGGTTATCTGGGCCTGCTGCTCATGACCGGATGCTACATCGCCATGGGGGTGTTCGCGTCTTCGCTGACCGACAATCAGATCGTCGCCGCGGTGATCGCCTTCGGGCTGTCGCTCCTCATGTGGGTCCTCGCGTTTCCCGCCCAGGCGGCGGACAGCGGCGTGGGCATTATCCTGGAATATCTGTCCCTGCTCAGCCATCTGGAAACTTTTCTGAAAGGGGTGATCGACTCCAGCGATATCGCCTACTACTTTTCGTTCATCCTGTTCAACCTGTTTCTCACCTACCGGGTTCTCGATTCCCGGAGATGGAGGTAGCCCGGTGAAGCAAATCGCTCCATTAATGGGATGGACCGCCCTGATCTCCGGGCTGGCGGCGCTGATCGTCTACCTGTTCCTGCCGGAATGGGTGATCGGGTCTCTGTCGTTTCTCATCGTCGCCCTGGTCAACGGGGTATTCTTTTTCATTGTGGACCGGAAGGAAATCCTTCACGCCATCAAGACCCGCACCGCCCTTTACGGGATGAACGCCACGGTCATGATCCTGCTGATGCTGGGCATTCTGATTTTCATCAACCTCCTGACCCACCGTCACAATTACCGGTGGGACCTGACGGAAACCCAATACTACACCCTGGCGCCGCAAACCCGGAAAGTCACTCAACATCTGCCGAGAAAAGTCAAGGTCACCGCATTTTTCCAGACCAACGACGCGGGCCGGAGCGAGTTTCAACGGTTGATCGACGGATACCTGGACCTGACCGACCAGCTGGAGCTGGAATATGTCGACCCGGACACCCGGCCCGCCGTGGTCAAGCAGTACGGGGTCACCACGTATGGAACCGTGGTTCTGGAAAGCGGTAAACAGACCACAAAGATCAAAAAACCGACGGAAGAAGATTTGACCAACGCCCTGATCCAGGTCACCCAGGACAGCCAGAAAAAAATCTATTTCCTGGATGGCCATCTGGAGAAAAATCTGGACAGCAAGGAGGTCAAGGGATACTCGCAGGCCAGGGAGGCTCTGGAGAAAAGTCACTTCAAAGTCGAAAAACTGCTCCTTCTGCAAACCGGAAGCGTTCCGGAAGACGCGGATGTATTGGTCGTGGCCGGGCCGCAAAAGTTGCTTCAGGAATCGGAAATCAACGCCGTCGACGCTTACCTGAATCGGGGCGGAGCGGTCTTTCTGCTGCTGGATCCGCAGGTGGACGGCGGATTGAAACCTTTTCTTGAAAAATGGGGGGTGGAGATTCAGGACGATCTGGTAGTCGACCCGCTGGCGAAACTGTTCGGAGCGGACTACACCACACCGATCATCAGCCAGATCGCCAGCCATCCCATCACGCGCGATTTTGAACAACAGACGATTTTCCCCCTGCTCCGTTCGGTCTCCGCCATCACCACCGAAGGCATGGAAACCGCCGAGGTGCTCTTTTCCGGACCCAAAAGCTGGGCGGAACGGGAATACCGCTCCGGAAAAGTCCGGCTGGACCCGGGCATCGATATATCGGGGCCGGTCCCCGTAACGGTGGTGGCGACCAAAGAGATATCCTCCGCCCAAAAACCGGACGCCTCCGCGCCAAAATCACCGGAAGAAAAACCGGATGCGGAGCCACCGGCGCCTTCCAGAAAGGCCAACCTGGTGGTGGTCGGCGATTCGGATTTTGCCAGCAACCAGTTTTTCAGTTTGTACGGCAACGGCGATTTTTTCCTCAACACGGCTTCCTGGCTGTTGAAAGAGGAAAACCTGATCGCCATCCGTCCCCGCCAACGTAAATGGAACCCCATCACTCTTTCCGATACCCAGGGCAATCTGACCTTCATGCTGGGAACCATCGCGTTTCCCGCCCTGGTGGTGCTGACGGGCTTTCGGATCTGGTGGAAAAGACGCGCGCTATGAAATTCCGCGGAACTCTTTGGTTGGCGCTGATCTTCATCGGCCTCACCCTCTACCTGGTGCTGGTGGAATACCCGACCGCCAAGAAAAAAGATGAGGAGGAAACCCGTTCCAAACAGGTCCTGCACTTCGTGGTGGAGGACGTGCAGAAGTTCGAGCTGATCAAAAAAAATGAAACGCTGAAAATCCAGCGCAACCCGGACGATCCGGGCTGGAGAATCACCGAGCCGCTGGCGGTCCGGGGAGAAGATGGGGTGATCAACCACCTGCTTCTCACTCTGGAAGAAGCCCGTATTACCCGGGTGTTGGAGGATCCCAAGGACCCGGCGGAGTTCGGCCTGAAGGACCCGTCCCTTAAAGTGGCTCTCCATTTTAAGACAGGCCCGGACCGGATTTTAAAAGTGGGCGACCCCAACCCCATCGGCCATACCACCTTCCTGCAGGTGGAAGGCGAACCACGGGTCCTCTTGGCTATTCTCGATAAAAACCAGTTGAACCAGACGGTGAACGGTTTGCGGAGTAAAACCCTGCTGGATTTTGTGCCGCGCGAGATCACCGCGATGGATCTGCAGTTCAACGGCCAAACCCACAGCCTGTCGAAAGAAGGCGACGTCTGGAAAATTTCTTCGCCGGTCACCGCCCGGGGAGACGCCGATGAAATCACCAACTTCCTCAACAGCATCCGTATGGAACGCATCGAAAACTTCCTGTCGGAAGAGCCGGGCAATCTCACCGCTTACGGGCTGGATCAACCGCGGGCCGTCCTCCATCTGAAAGCGGAGATTGCCAAAAAGTCCTGGACGCTCAAAATCGGTGAAGCCGCCAACAAAAGTTCTTTTTACGCGCAACGCGAACAACCCCGAAATATTATTACAGTTTCCCATAGCCTGATGGAAACCCTGTCGAAAAAACCGCTCGGCTTCATGGAGAAAACCCTTCTCACCTTCAAGGAAGAGGAGGTGGCCGAACTGGTTATCCGGGAGGGACCGAAAACCCTGCACATCGTTCGTGATCCGGCAAAACCCGGCCTGTGGAAATCCAAAGACGCCGGCGCCCCGCCGGTCAGCTCCGCTACCGTCAATACCCTGCTGCTGGACCTGCAGGAAGCGCGTGTGCATGAATTCGCCCCTTCGAACGACCCGAAACTGTACGGGCTGGAGGCGCCGGAAAAAGAGCTGTCCGTAACCCTGAAATCCGGCGAAACCCAAACCCTCCGGCTGGGCAATTCGGACCGTCATCAACGACACTACTTCGCCACCCGCAGTACGGATCAAATGGTTTTTTCTCTGAAGGCCGATTCCGCAAATAAAATCTTCCGGTCCACCGGGGATTTCCGGGAAAACAAATTGATGGAGTTCGATCCGGACAAGGTCGCCCATATTCTGTTGGAGTATCCGGAAAAAACTTTTGAATTGGAAAAGCAGGGCAAAAAGTGGATTCTGACCCAACCGCAAACAATGGAGGACATTCCACCATTCATTGGGAATGACGTTCTCTGGACCCTCAGTCACCTCGAATACGAATCGAAACGGGATGCGCCGCCCGCGCCTTCGGATACCCGTCTGGATCAGCCTTACTTGAAGATCCGCTTGCGGGACTCCCGGCAAAAATCCGTGGCCGAGCTGAATGTCGGCAGTGCGGTCAAAGGTCAGCCCCGGTTGTACAGCCGGGTGGCCGGCGACCCGGCGGTTTACGAAATCAAAAACCGCCTGCTGAGCGAAATTCCCGACCATCTGGACCGGTTTCGGAAAAAGGATTCCTGATCCACCCAAAACAGGAACAGCCGTTTTGGGCTAATGTTTTTAAATTACGGCAACTCCATTTAAATCAATCCTCAACCGGCTCCAAAAAAGTATTTTAGCCTGTATTAACAAATTTATTATTTTTTGCGCATCCCCTCCTTTCCTGACCCTTTTAGCCCTTGATATTGAATAAAGCCATTTTTAAAACCCCTATATGTTGTGTAGGTAATCAAATGTAAACAAAAATGGCCCTCCGATAAACTATAAACCATTGAAAAAAAGCGATTTACAGGGCCCGCCAAGAAAAACTGAACAATCAGCTTGACACCCCACAAGATATAGTGGTATTTTCCCCCTACCACACAATATAGGCAATTCTAAGCTGTACTCTCATAGTCGAATAAATTCACTAGGCTTTTCCAAACCCTCGAGATTGAATGACCGGATTACCTGATAAAAAACAAGAGTTTCCCTGCCTCACCCGGCGGGTTACTTTAAAGACATCCTCCAAATTCCCGTCGCGTCTTTCAAGTTTTTTAAGGCTTGGGATGCGAGAGATGCTCCTTCCTGAATCCCCAAATGTATTGAGCGCCGGCCGAAATCCGCATACCCAATCGGCAATTAAGCTCATTCCAAGCGGCGTTAATTGGAGATGTTTTTTCCGGCACATGTCCTTTTCCAAGGAACCGGACCCGGGCCGAAAAGTAACCCGCCATCCTTTCGTTTTTACGCCTCGCCGGACGCGCAAAGTTTTCAGCTTCATTGCTGTACCCTTGTTATCCTGTTTTCTGCCAGGGACAGGACGGTCCAGACCATTAAGCGGGAATGACCACCCCGATCGACTTTTTGACTTTGCGTGTTCCGGCGAGGTTTCCTGATATGAAAATGAATGTGCTCGACGAGACGAAACCCGTCTGCCGGGTGGCGGGAGAATTCATCCCCGCCTATGCCTATCCCGGGGACGCGGGTGCGGACCTGCAGGCCGCGGCGGACGTTGTCATCCCCGCCCGCGGGAAAATGATGGTTCCCACCGGTATCCGGCTCGCCCTGCCGGAAAACCACGTCGGGCTGATCTGGCCCCGCAGTGGGCTGGCCGTCAAACACAGCATCGATTGCGGGGCCGGGGTGATCGACTCTCAATACCGCGGCGAAATCAAAGTCCTCCTGTTCAATCATTCCAACGGCGAATATTTCATCAAAAAAGGCGACCGCATCGCCCAACTGCTGGTCCAGAAAGTGGAAACGGTGGAATTTCTCCCGGTAGCCGACCTCGATACCACCGACCGCAACAGCAGCGGATTCGGCTCCACCGACCCAGCGTGACGCTGGACCCTATTGGCTAACCGTTAACGGCAAGAGTAAATCCCAGGAGCGCGTCCCAAAATTTTAAATTTACCTGCGGAGCTCCTCCACCCAGCGTGACGCTGGACCCCATTGCGTCGAGGCTGATTTTCCTCCTTATTATTTAATAAAATTGTCATCCTGAGCCTGTCGAAGGACGACAAAATAAATTGCGCTTGTTTTCCCACTTCCCCTCCTTACCAAGGAGGGGATACAGGGGAGGTTATGATAACTCCACCCCTCACCCTACCCTCTCCCCTCATGGGGAGAGGGGATTTTTGATTTGGCTCCCCCTTGTAAAGGGGCCGAGGGGATTCTCTTCCTTAATCCCGTTATTCTGTCTGCTTAAGGTTTTCTTGATTTTTACCGGTCCGGGGCTTAGATTTATTCCAAATTTATTTTTATCTTCCACCGCGGTGTTATGCAATTACCCATCCACCAATCTCAAATTGAACTTGTTCAGGGTGACATCACAGAGAGCGAGACCGATGCCATTGTCAACGCCGCCAATTCGCAACTGGTTCTGGGCGCGGGCGTGGCGGGCGCCATCCGCACCAAGGGAGGGCCGTCCATCCAGGAAGAATGCGATTCCATCGGCCATTGTCCGGTGGGTGGAGCGGTCATCACCGGCGGGGGAAATTTGAAAGCGCGGCACGTCATCCACGCCGTCGGCCCGCGCCAGGGTGAAGGAGATGAGGAAGAAAAATTAAAAAACGCCACCCTCAACAGCCTCAAGGTGGCCGATGACAACAACCTGCAATCCATCACCTTCCCGGCGATCAGCACCGGTATCTACGGCTTTCCCATCGACGCCTGCGCCCGTATCATGCTCACCGCCACCAGGGAATACCTCTCCGGGGAGACAAATATCAAACGCGTCGTCTTCGCGTTATTCGACGAAAAGAGTTTTAAAGTTTTTGAAAATCAGTTGAAGAAAATTTGACGCTTACAGAAAATAATCTTCTTCTTCCGGGGTGTGGGGGACAAGCGTGTCGAGTTTTTCAGGATGCTGGATGAGGTCTTCGAACCACCAGTTGACGTGGTTGTAGAGACAGGTCACGTCTTTGCATTCTTCAGTGGCATTGAAATCGTGAATCATGTCGGTACAGGTGGCGCGTACACCGGCATAGCCTTCGGCATCGGCATAGCCGTCTTTCTCACCGAGCTTGCCGTGCGGCTGGTTGCGGTACACGGGGCAGTTGTAGGTGCCCAGCGGACTCAAAATCTGCCGGAAAAACTGCATGTGGCACCGTTGCGGCTGGCCGATATTGTCGGTCGACTTTTCCCCGTTCAACAGCATCTTGAGGTTGGTGGTGCGGTAAATTTTAAAGGTGTCGTCTTCCAGGCCGGCGGCTTTATCCAGTTGTCCGCTGATGATTTTCACCACCTCCTGGTAACGCTGGTCCGTCGCTTCGAGGTCGACGATCTCCGCGTTGTTCATTTCCGCGCGGGTCAGAAACGGCTTGAAGGCGATGTAATCGAACTGATGCTGTTTGGCCAGCTCGGCGGCCTGCGCCATCTCGTGCAGGTTCTCGACGATTTCCTCGTCGTACAGCGTGGCGCCCTTCCACGTCACAATGTATGAGAACCCGACTTTAAAGCTGGGGTTTTCCGCCTTGATCGCGGGCACGTGGGAACAGATTTCCTCCAGCGTGATTTTGAATTTCGGCAGGTGCATGGCCTGGAACGTCGGATCGGTCCCCGAATCGAGGGACAGGCGCACCCAGTCTCCCTTATCCAGAACTTTCGCGATGTTGACGATTTTTGGGTTGCCCGCGCCGTTGGAAACGATGGACACCTGCAATCCCAGCTCTTTCATGAACCGGATGGTTTCCTCAAACTTGGGATAGGTGGTCGGCTCCCCGCCGCCGATGACGATAACGGACTTGAGCCCTTTCTCCGCCATCAGTTTCAGCGAATCCAGCAGACGCTGGTGATCGTACCGGATATTCAGATTGAGGATCTCCTTGTCCACGCAATGATCACAGGCATAGTTGCAGGCGGTGGTCAGATCGAGGTTGATCGAGACCGGAGCAAAATCCGGCATCTCCTCCGGATTGCGGTTTTCCCCGCCGGCCAGCCATTTCACATATTCACGAACCCGTTGCAGGACATCCGGCTGGCGGAGCTTGGCGGCGAAATCGTGGATGGTGGACAGGGCGACTTTCTGTTTTTCTGCGGTATTCATAAATGGATATTCTCCACAACATCCATCAGGTTTTTCATGGACGCGATTAATTGTTCTCTAGAGGTCGATTTTTTGCTTTCCACATCCGCCAGATATTGACGGACCCGTTTTTTTAATGGGTCTTCCAACGCGATCTGATGGCCCGAGTCATCGGTAAAAACGATCTGATATTCGGGAAGAATCACCGAGCGTTTGACGGAACGGCCGTTGATGGCGTATCCCCCGGGACGCGGGCTGTTGGGCGAGCGAATCAGATCCACCTCCACCTTAAGATCGCCCCCGCCGTGCCGGTAGCCGAAAACAATCTGCATATGCTCCGGACTTTTCATCACCGCCCGGGGGCCGTGCACCTCACCGAGGCCTGTTAAACAGTGTACCATGCTCAGCACGTGAGGCAACGAATCGATCGCCATCCCCACCCCAAAAGCCACCGGGCCGAGCAACATCTGAAACCGCTCCACCGGCCGGCCTTTGACCTCCGGGTACAGCGTATAGTATTCATCCAGCGTCTGCGGCCATTGCGTGATCAATTGCAGAAGCTGTCCCGCGCCACAAAATCCGTCGACGATATTTTCAACCGTTTGCAGAGAAATGCCCCCCGGGTCGTCCCAGAACAGCGGTTTCTCGCAAAAACAGGAAAGCTGATATTTGGCCACCGTCTCCAGGTGGGACCGGTGCACCCCGGTGGGCGAGGCGATCACCACAATCGTGGGCCCGGACTGTTCGATGGCCTCCTCCAGCCCGGTGAACCCCCGCGTCTGGATTCCATATTCCGCTTGTAAATGGTGGGCGGCCTCTTTCACGGATTCCGGGGTGGTGCCGACGATTCCGCAGATTTCCGCTCCCGCCTGATGAAAATATTGCGCGATGAACTCGCCCAATCCCTGGTTACGCCTTTTGGCTCCGATAATCAGCACCCGATGACCGCTCACCGGCACCTCCCTTGTCCATGATTTGTTGAACGGCGTCGAACACCTTGTCCGGCTTCATCTCCAGCATGCAGGGGTGGTCGATGGGGCATACTTTCTTGTGGCAGGGCACACAGGGTAAATCCTCGCGCAGGATGACCGTTTGATCGAGATGGCAATTGGTGTGGCGCGGATCGGTCGGGCCCATCAGCACCACCACCGGTTTGCCGAACGCGACGGCGTAATGGCGCGGGCCGGTATCGTTGGTCACCAGCAGGTCACTGCGCCGGACCAGCGCCTTCAGCACCCCCAGGTCCACCTGGTCCGGACCGGTATTGATCATCTCCGCTTTGGACGATTGAATGATTTCGGCGGCGATGCCCTCTTCTCCGGGACCCACCAGAACCAGCAGTTTGCTGCCGTACCGGGTTTGAATGCGCTCCCCCAACTCGGCAAAATATTTGGGCGGCCAGCATTTTGACGATCCGAACTTCGCGCCGGGGTTGAGCGCCACCACAGGGTCCTGTTCCGCGATCCCGTATTTTGTCAACAGGTCCGCCCCGCGGGTGGAATCCTCCTCCGTCAAAAACAGTTGAGGCGTCTCTGAACCTTCGACCGTGAGTCCCATCCAGCGGAGGAGGTCCAGGTAGTAATCGGTCATCGGTACCGGCTGGTAACGCCCATTTTCGCGGGGCGGAACCGGTCCCTTCACCAGGAATTGATGAAATCCGCGGCGGTAACCGAAAATATTTTTGACTCCCGCCCAGCGCGGGGAGAGAAACGCACGAAAGGAATTGGGAAGCAGGATCGCCATATCCGGCGCCTCATCTCGAATGTCCGCAACCAGCCGCCTCAAACCGCTCCAGTTTTTATCCTGGCAGGGAATCAACCGGTCCACCTGGGGATGTCCCACCAGAATTTTTTCGGCGTATCGGCGTATCGCCACCGCGAGGCGTGCCTGGGGATAATTTTTTTTGAGGACACGGATCACCGGTTCGGCCATCACCACATCCCCCACCCAGTTGGGGAAGCGGATAAGAATCCTTTGTGGGCCGTCAGTCATTTTATTGTTTCAATTTGGAGAGAAGTTCGGTCGTGCTGTGGTCCTTGGGATCGCCCACCGCCACCACCTCGCCCCCGTAAGCTTTAACGATGGGGTATTCCGGCATCTGCTCCAGGCGGTCGGCGTAATCGGTTCCCTTGGTATGAAAATCCGGTTTCAGCAGGCCGCACAACGGACCGGGATGGTCGTCCGCCAGCGGCACCACATAGTCCACCGCCTCAATGGCGGAGAGGATTTCCATCCGCTCGTAATCCGGGTTGACCGGTTGGCGGTCCGGCTTGATCCGTTTCATGGAAGCATCGGTATTGACCGCCACGATCAGAATATCCCCCAGTTCCCGGGCCGCGAACAAGTAGCGCAGATGTCCGACGTGAAGCAGTTCGAAACAACCGTTGGCGAACACGATTTTTTGTCCGGCCCGGCGATGGCCTTCCAGCACCGGCACCAGGGCTTCCGGATCGGAATAGCATTTTTGACGATGCGTGGGAATCAGCGAATCGCTCACTTGGACTCCGGGTCGCGGGTTAACGATTTTCGAGAATGGCGGGGGGATGTTCCTGCCAAGGTTCCGGGATCATCGCCTTGGAAACCCGATGCCTCAACTCCGGCCAAAGTCTTATTTTAAATGAATTTTTCTTCCAGACCTACCCCAAAAATCGCCCAAATCACGGAAAAAGCGTTTGTTTTCCCGCTTCTGAGGGAGGGGCTTCCGTAATTCGGCGGCGGAGATGACAAGGCTGTTTTATTTCCCTCAAAATACAAGTATAATTAGTGGAATTGCCAACCGGCGAAACGCCGACCCTTCTATCTAAGGAACACACCATGATCCAAGGCTTCAAGGTCATGACATTTCATCATACGCCCAATCCGGAAGCGGCCCAATTCATCATGAGCGGCGACGTCATCAAGAAGGGAACCAAAACCTTCAATTCACCGGAAGCGGCCAAGGGCGATCCCCTGGCGGAGGCGTTGTTCAAAATTTACGGCGTGGAGAATGTTTTTATCAAGGAGAACTTCGTGACGGTGACCAAATCCCCCGTCGTCGCCTGGACCACCCTGATGGAACCGATTCAAAATACGCTGGAACTGAATATGGCCTTTTATGAAACCTGCGATGAAGACGCGCAACCGGTCCCCCAGACTTCTGATATTCTGGAACAGGTCCATGTCGAGGATTTCCCGAAACTGACCGACGCACAGAAATCCGAAGTCATCGACGCCATGCTGGACCACGCCATCCGACCCGCGCTGGCCAATGACGGCGGCGGCATCACTCTTCTCAGCGTAGAGGGGAATCTGGTGCGGGTGCATTATCAGGGCGCCTGCGACACCTGCCCGAGTTCCACCACCGGCACCCTGCAATTCATCGAAAACTTCCTGCGCGATACCCTCAGCAAAGACCTTAAAGTGGAAGCGGTCGACACCTCCCCGGTTTGATCAAATCCACTTGCTGTGCAACTCCGGCGGTTTGAAATCCTCGATAAACCGGATCGCTTCCTCCGGCGACGGAACCATCGCGTACATCTTCAGCGTTTCTGCCTTGGCGAACTTCAACTCCACCAGTTGTTCAAAGTGGCGGATCAGCCCATCATAAAACCCCGCGGTATTGATAAACACCAGCGGTTTTGAAGTCTGCTTCAACTGCACCAGGGAAAAAATTTCCATCGCTTCCTCCAGCGTCCCCACACCTCCCGGCAAAACCACAAAGGCATCGGAACGTTCATCCATCACCGCCTTGCGTTCGCGCATATCCCGGGTGACGATCAATTCGTCCGCCTCGCTGTATTCGATTTCTTTCTTTTGGAAGAATTGGGGCAGGACTCCCGTAACCGTCCCTCCCCTCTGGTGGACGCCCCGGGCGACGGCCCCCATCAGGCCGATGGACGCGCCGCCATACACCAGATGGATGCCCGCCTCTCCCATCCGCCGGCCGAGGTCGGCCGCCGCCTCCAGATACACCGCGTCAACGGCGTTGCTGGACGCGCAAAATACGCAAAGGGATTGAACATGCCTCATGTTTTGTCTCGCGGAATGGAATGAAACCCGGAAGCGAGCTATTGTAGCCCTTTTCGCAAGTCTTGAACAGGAGGTATGTTAAGATAAGGAGTTTTCATCAGGGAGGTCCCATGCCAGGGTTGCGCCATAATCCCGGCGGCCTTGCCGCCCGGTTTCCCAAACTCCTGTTTCTTTGCACAGCTGCGTTAACCGCCGGCGGAATCCTGGTGTGCCCGGCGGAAGCCACCGAATCCCGCAAGGTGGAAAAGATGATTCAGGATTCGCTGACCGGCGAGGAGCGCACCCAGGCTCTGGAGAAAAGGAAACGGATCCTGGAGCGCGGACAAGCCGTGTACCGGAAATTCTGTATTCACTGCCACGGTCCGGAGGGCCGGGGCGACGGGCCCGCCACGCATTACCTGACCCCGAAACCGCGCGACCTGCGCTCCGGCATTTTTAAATTTCATTCCACCCAGAGCAATGCCCTGCCGGTGGATGACGACCTGGTCCGCACGCTGCAGAGGGGGGTTCCGGGCACCGCCATGCCGGCGTGGGGTGAGGTTCTGGATACCGATTCTATTCGCTCCGTGGTCGAATACATCAAAACCTTTTCCAACCGGTTCAACCGGGAAATTCCCGATTACCGCATTCGCGTGGGCCTGGAATTACCGTACGACCCGTTGTCGGTCCAGCAGGGAAAAATCCTTTACAGGCAAATGCGTTGCGGACGTTGCCATGGCAGGCAGGGTGAACGCACCGGCCCTCTGGAAAAATCGCTGGACGATGTCTGGGGACATACGTCTTATGTGTACGATCTGAGAAGCCCGGAGCTGTACAAAGCCGGGTCCGCCGGACGGGACATTTACCGGACCCTGGTTGCCGGAATGGATGGCACCCCGATGGGCGCCTATAATTATTTGACGGAAGACGAACGCTGGCACTTGGTGCATTACCTGCAAAGCCAGTTTCACAACAGCCCTCCGGCAGAAAAACCCGACAGTGAAGAGATCGTTTCGATTCACGTTACGAAGCCTTTAAGGTTGAATCCCGATCCGCAAATCTGGAAACAGGCGCCAGCCGCTTCCATTCCCCTGAAACCGGTTCAATTTCGAGGTCACCCGATCCATGAATTGCAGGTGCAATCGGTTCACAACGAAACGCACATCGCGTTTCGCCTGACGTGGAACGATTCACAACCGGACGGGGCGCTCACCTCCGAATCGGGTTATCTGGACGAAGCCGCCATCCAGTTTTCAATGGGGGACCCCTCCGTTCAAAACGGCCCATTTTACGGCATGGGAGAGGCGAACAAGCCGGTCAATATCTGGCATTGGAAGGCGGATGCGGGTCAGCGCATCGCGGGGAAAACGGCCAAGCCCGCCGCGGTTCGCGATTCCCGGCGATTCGTCAACCCCTTCACCGAATCCGCGGTGGAAGAGCTGAACGCCTCCGGTTTTGGTTCACTATACATTCAGTCCCTGCAGAACCAGCAATTGACGGGCCGGGGATACTGGGAGAACGGCCGGTGGACTCTGATCTTTATCCGGGACCTCTCCACCCCCAGCCGCCAGGATGTGAATTTCAAAAATCAACGGCGCTTCCTGACCGCCTTCGCGGTGTGGGACGGCGCCAATAAGGATAAGAATGCCAACAAAGTGGTCAGCTTCTGGAAAACACTGGTCTTGAAAGATGATGTGCCTTGATCGAAACCTGTTACTTAAATCAGTGCTTGCCGTCATGATTTTCCGGGCAGTCCTGCCGGGAAGCATAAACGGCGCCTATGCCGGCGCCTTACCGGACAAAACCGTAAGCGTGGCGGCGGGAGAATTTCTCATGGGCACCGGGGACGGGACGGCCCGGGAACGGCCGGTTCACAAAGTCTGGCTGGACGAATTCTCGATCGGCGCGTATGAAGTGACCAATGAAGACTATGAAAAATTTCAACCCGCTCACCGGCGCAGCCGTTTATCCTCCTGCGACACCTGCCCGGTCACGCGGGTGACCTGGTACGAGGCGGAAGCCTATTGCCGCCAAACCGGCGGACGCCTGCCGACGGAAGCCGAATGGGAGAAAGCGGCGCGCGGTCCCCGGGGGCTGGCCTACGGCCTCGCCAACCGGCCGCAAGACCTGAAGGGAAATTTCGCGAGAGCGTTTGACGCCGGAGCGGTTCCGGTTAACGCGTTCACTCCCAACGGGTACGGATTGCATCAGATGAACGGCAACGTCTGGGAGTGGGTCCGCGACTGGTTTGGGGAATACCCGGACGCACCTCAAAAGAATCCCAAAGGGCCGTCCACCGGCGTCCAGAAGGGGGTACGGGGCGGAGCCTGGCACCAGGCCGCCTATTACGTGCACGCGGGAATGCGCTTTCGTCTGGACCCGAACGTCCGGCTCAACTCGGTCGGGTTCCGTTGCGTGAAAACAAAATTCAGCGGGGAATAGGAAACATGGCGCGTAACCCACAGACCGAACAACCCCGTTCCGGATTTGAAATACTGAAAAGGCCGCCCTGGTCGGCTCCGGACCATCAGATCACGCCGGAGGAGATTTACTGCGACCGGAGGAATTTTCTCAAAGGGCTGGGTCAGGTGGGAATAACCGCCCTGGCGCTCACGACCCCTTTTCCCTGGCGGGGGTTGGCCGCCGGTGGAGCGCAACCCGCGCAACCCTCTCTGCAGATCACTCCGGAAAAATGGGTGGGTGGCTACAACAATTTTTACGAATTCACTTCAGACAAAGCCCGCGTCCGGCAACTGGCCCGGGACCTGCCGCTCGACCCCTGGTCCATCCAAGTCCAGGGACTGGTCAAACACCCCGGAAGCGTTCGGGTGGATGACCTGATTCAGCGTATGCCGCAGGAGGAACGAATCTATCGACTGCGGTGCGTCGAAACCTGGTCCGCGGTTATTCCCTGGACGGGATTCCCCTTGAGGAAGTGGATCGAAACGCTGGAACCCCTCCCCGCGGCACGCTACGTCAAGTTCACCACTTTTCTCAATCCCAATATCGCCCCGGGCCAGAAGGACCGGTTCTGGGAACCGTGGCCTTATACCGAAGGACTGCGTCTGGATGAAGCGATGAACGATCTGGCCTTTATGGCGGTGGGTATTTACGGACACAAGTTGCCGCCGCAGAACGGAGCCCCCATCCGGCTGGTGGTGCCGTGGAAATATGGATTCAAAAGCATCAAGTCGATTGTCGCCGTCGAATTCACGCGCCAGGCCCCGTCCACCTTCTGGCAAAGCGCCGATCCGCTGGAATACGATTTTGATGCCAACGTTCTACCGCAGGTGCCCTACGCCCGCTGGGACCAGAGGGTGGAGCGCCCATTGGGGAAAAATCTGACCGTCCCCACCCTGCCCTACAACGGGTACGCCGACCAGGTGGCTTCTCTTTATAAAAAGTAACCGCATACTTTCATAAGAAGGTCACGGCCTAATCCGGTTTGCGTTTAACTTCCGGCGGCTGGCACAGTTTGCGGATCTGTTTATTTGCAACGGCGACCACGGTGACCCGCCATTCATCCGGCGATTGAGTATTATGCCGCCAGAAATCGTAAAGCCGGTCCATGTCCCAATTGGTGATCCCCAACGCGCCCCAGTATGTTTTAAGACGTTTGAATAATTGCCGGCTGTAGAAACCGATCATTTGCTTTTTCTGCACCAGCCGCTGGGCCACGGGATAAAAATCCCGGCCATGAATCGCCAGGCCCTGCAATCCCATCTTCCGGAGATTCGAGCCGGCGGCTTCGGATACCGGCTTCATTCGCAGGGCGCCGTTCTTGAGAAAAATCCCGGCCGGCCAGTTTTCTTCAGGCATAGGCCCGGTGACCCGGAAAGTGCCTTCCGGGATGCCCGCCTGCTCCAGTTTCCGGATAAATCCACGGTCGATCCGGCCCTTGCCGTGAATACCGACAAAGCACAGCCGCTTGATTTCCCGCGTCTCCTTTTTCAACGAAAGCACACCGGGGTATTCCCCGTCACCGGATAAGGCCACCCGGATTTCCGAGCCCCAGGCGGGCGAGGCACACAGGATCAAGCCCGCCACCCACGCCAGGCAAATGCCCCGCTGACGCGCCTTCCGGGGGAGGCGGTATTCAGGAAGATGGTTGTTCATCTGATTCCATTATGGAGACACTTCAATGGTGACCCTTCCCCGCGACAGCGTCTCCTTAATGTTGGAAGAGCCGCTGGCTAACGGTTGCTTTATTTTTCCCACCCTCGAAACCTTTTCCAGGGTTTGTTTGAGATAAGAGGATTTTATTGCAAAGCTGGTATTTTTCGGAACCGGCTTCATGCGCCGGAACCTATTTTGAATATGTTTGCGGGCAAAGCGCATTCCCACCACTTCACCCTTGCGGTTGAACAGCGGCCCGCCGCTTTCTCCGGGAGCGGTGGAGACCCCAATATGAAAAATAATTTGGTTGCTTTCCAGCGCGTTCACCGCCAGAAGTTTACCGGTCTGGAGCCCCGGGGCCGGGGGATCCTTTAACGCATGAACCGGTTCCCCCTCCTTCATGACAGAAGAATCTCCAAGAAGCAAGGGGGTTAACGAATGCGGTCCGGAGGGTTGCATTTCCAGGACCGCGATATCATAAATGATGAACTCGCGGACCAGCCGGGCGGCCCGTAGGGTTCCATCCGCCCACCGGACGCGAATTTTCCCGGCATCCTTCACCGCATGGTAGGTGGTCAATACCGTTCCCGGACCGCCGGCCAGAAATCCGGTCCCGGTGGCCTGCCACTGGGGACCGGGAGCCTTCCCCGGAACTTTTTCTATCTGTTCAAAGTCGCTGGCCTCCAGCCCCAGCTCATCATAGGCCTGTTGCAGGTTCTGCCGGACAATGGTCAGGTTGGTCTGTGCCTGATCGTCGGTCCGGGCCCGGTAATAGCGTTCCGCCAACCGAAATTCCGCCACCGCTTCAGGTCCCTGCCCGGACCGAAACAGCAGGGCTCCCAGTGCATGGTGGGCTTCCGCCCATTCCGGATTCAGGTCCAAGGCCTCTCGATACGCCCGGATGGCTTGCCGGGTCTGCCCCTCCAGGGAATGGGCGAATCCCTGCCGGTACCAGTCCTCTGCAGATTGTGCCTGCCCCGCCACTGGCAATCCTGTGAATCCGACCCATAACAGGGTTATAAACCACCAGAATTTCATTTCGACCCCCATTTGAAGAAACCGATGGTTATTTTAATGCATCTTGCTCCCAGACAAAAGCAGACTATTTAGGGTAATATGGCCCATTACACATCACCCCCTATTGACAGATCGCGCTGGGGTTCCCATATTTAGTTTTCGAGGCCGGCTTGAAAAGAAGGGGCCGGGCTTATTCATCAGCAATCCCTTCATGGAGGTGCACCCATGGAATGGCTGGAAATTGGTACGACAGGTGGTTTTTTGTTGGGGGCCCTGGCCGGAATGGCGGCCGTGGGCTTTATGTTTTTTCTAGGAAAAAATATGGAATAACAAACCATTGATTACCCATTCAAGCGCAGGGGCCATCCTCCGGGATGGCCCATTTTTTTTAATCTTTCTCGTCGGGGCTGAAGAGTTTTTTATATTCATCGATGGAAGAACGGTCCGTCATGCCGGAGATGTAATCGCAGATGCGGCGTTCCAGCGGACCCTGGTGCTCGTTGGCCAGCACGACTTCGGGAAGCAGTTGCGGAATGCGGGTATAGGCTTTGAACAGTTCGGAGAGGTACAGCTCGGCCTTGAATTCCATACGCCTTACCCGCCGGTGGTGATACATATTCTTGAATAGAAACTTTTTCAGCTCGTTGTTTTTTTCGGCGATCTCTTTGCTGAACCCGGCTACGCGCTGGGTACAGGACCGTACGTCCCCCACCGACCGAATACCGTATTGCGCGATATTCTCCTGGGTGGTTTTGCGGAAATCGGTGATCAAGTCGTTGATGATCCGGCGAACAATCTGATATTTTTTGAGCTCAAACTCCAGGTTTGTGTACTCCTGTTCCAGCCGTTTTTCATTTTCATGCCACAGGGCGACTTCCCGCAGTTGGCCGGCATTGATCAGGTTCGAGGTGATGCCGTCGTCAAGATCGTGGGCGTTGTAGGCGATGCCGTCGGCAAAATCCGCCACCTGGCCTTCCAGAGAAGGATAGCGGTGCCCCTCCTCTTGAATCAGGGGATTGTCGGAATCCCGGACCCGCTTGCTGATGCCTTCCTGCACTTCCCAGGTGAGGTTCAAGCCTTCAAACTCCGGATAGCGTTTTTCCAGAATGTTGACGATGCGGAGACTCTGCTGGTTATGCTCGAAACCGCCGTGATCCTTCATCAGTTGGTTCAACACATCCTGCCCGGTGTGGCCGAACGGAGGATGTCCCAGATCGTGAGCCAGGGCGATGGCCTCCGCCAGGTCTTCATTCAACTGGAGGGATTTGCAGATGGAGCGGGTGATCTGCGCCACTTCCAGCGAATGGGTCAGCCGGGTCCGGTAGTAATCCCCTTCGTGATACACAAAGACCTGGGTTTTATATTCCAGCTTGCGGAATGCGGAGGTGTGGATCACCCGGTCGCGGTCGCGCTGGAACCGGGTTCGATAGGTATGTTCCTCCTCGGGATAGCGCCGTCCCCAGCTTTCCCCGCTTTTCACCGAGTAGGGGGCCAGATATTCGTTTTCCAGTGTTTCAATATCCTGACGTTTGATCAAGCTTGCTCCTGGCACTAAAAAGCTTTTCAAGGATTCCCAACGGCATTGTATCTGATTGAGGCCGATTTTCAACGTTCAAGCTCCGGCCTCCGGCAGGGGCGGCCAGGGCCTGTTTAAAAGGAGTGTGGACGGTGCCGACCCGTTGGAAATCAGGCAGAACATCCCACACGGCCAATGGGCTTCCACCTTGAGCCCCGTCGCACCCCCCTGGTGGTATGGGTCCCTGAGGGCTAATCTATTATTTTTCTTGACGTTATTTTGGTCATCCACTATTCTTTAAATATGCAGTGTGATAATTGCGGTTACATATTTTTCCAGCCAGCCAAAAAATGCGCCTGTTGCAGTGCGCCGTATACCCCGGTCGCATCGGCCATTGATGTCGGTCGAGAGGTGATGTTCACCATTTTTGAAATGGCTCCCGGGGAAGGCGGCGGCCTGACCGCGGCCGATTTGGGAGTCGAAGATTTCAATTTCAACGACGACTTTTCCGGCGGCGGGGCGGACTATGGGGCGGACGAAGACGTTCTCGATCTGAGTGACGCGTATGCGGCGGGCTATGGATCCGCGGACGCTACGGAGGCTACGGCTTCCCTGGATACTCTGGATGATCTGGATTTCGATACCGGCTCTGCTGCCGCCGGATTGACCTCCCACGCGGACGATATCGGCCCCAGCGATTTTGAACTGGACCTGTCGGAAGCCACCGGCGACCCGATGCTCGCTTCCAACGATATCCCGCCGGTGGCAACGGAAGAAATTGACCTGGATACCCCGGTTCCTGATTTATCCCCCGAGCCGGAACCCGACCTGGCCCCTGAGCCGGAAGTAAGCCCGGAAGCCGAAGAAGCGCCGACGGACAACTTTGATGATTTCGGTGGCGGATTCGATTCCGAAGTCGAGGGTCTTGGATTCGGTTTTGACGAAGCCCCGGCCGCGGAAGACAACAACATCGAAATGATGTCCGAGCCGGAAGCCGAAATCGACTTGGACGAGGCACCCGAACCGGAAGCCGAAATCGCTTTGGATGAGGCGCCCGAACCGGAATCCGAAATCGCTTTGGAGGAATCTCCCGAGTTCGATGCTGAACTTTCCCTGGACGAGGCACCCGAAGCGGAAGTTTCCATGGAACCGGATATGGACTTCGAAGCGGATACCCTGGATGATTTTTCCGCCGAACTGCCGGAAGAGCCGGCAGAAGAAGCGGTGCTGGATGAGCCTGAGGCGGAGGAGGAAGGCGGCATTGATTTCTCCCTCGATATGGATGAAGACTTCGCCGCCGCCCCCGAGGAACCGGAATCTGAACCGGAACCGGCCTTTGACGGCGATACGGATTTAGAAATGGATGGCCTGACCCTGGAAATGGAACCCTCTGAGGAACCGGAGGAAGAAGAGGAAAATCCCTGATTCCCCTCCCCCGTCCGCCCCGCCCTGGGTTCTGAAAAAAAAGTTCTCTTCCTGAAAAATTCCCAAGCACCTTGGTTTTTTGCCCCATTTATGCTAAAAAGGCTTCTTTTCCGCTGATTCAATAAAAGTATTGGATTTTAGCTCTTTTTTAATTTATAAATTGAGTCCAGCGATCCAGTCGCCAATCAGGATTTTGCTGTTCCGGATATACCGCGAACAGGGGAGAGTGGCCCCATAGCTTCCGCGGATCAGGGAAGGCTCCTGATCCGGTGGATTTCCCTTCACGTATTTCCGTATCTTCCATGAAATCAGCCCGTTTTGGACGTCGTTACAGCGCGTTTCTCATGGATATTTTTTTTCTGGAAATCCTGGGGGCAGTCGTTACAATTCCTTTGGTCCACTCATCCAATCCCAGCCTGGCCAAAGCCTTTATTAAGGGATTGATTTCCGGCAGGATGACACCTGAAGAGATTCAGCTGGTGGCGGTTTACAGTCTGCTTCTGGTTGCCTCCTGGATTCTTTATTTTGTTGGGTTTACGGTTTTCTGCGGACAAACGCCGGGAAAGCGGATGTTTGGCCTGAGGGTGATCCGTGAAGACGGCGGGCCCGTGGATTGGGCCACCGCTTCGGTCCGGTACTGTTTCGGTTATCCCGTTTCGCTGTTGCCGTTGGGACTGGGATTTTACTGGGCCCTGCCGGATCCCGACAATCAAACTTGGCACGATAAAGTCGCGCGAACCCTGGTGGTTGAGACCGCGGCCTCATAAACCTTATAACGATCAGGAACTTGACCGTATGAAGAAAACTTATTTACTGGCACCGGGGCCGACGCCGGTTCCCGAAACCGTTAACCTGGAAATGGCCGCCCCGATGGTGCACCACCGCACCCCGCAGTTCAGCAAGATTTTCGCGGAAGCGGCGGAAGATGCGAAATATCTCTTTCAAACCCAACAGGACGTTCTGATTCTCGCCTCTACCGGTACCGGCGGTATGGAAAGCTGCATCACCAACCTGTTTTCCCCCGGAGACAAAGTGCTGGTGGTCAACGGCGGGAAATTCGGCGAACGCTGGGGCAAAATCAGCGAGACTTACGGTCTGGAGCCGATTTGGATCAATGTCGAATGGGGCCAGGCGGTGGACCTCGACGCGGTCAAGGCCGCTCTCGATAAAGACAAGGATATTAAAGGCATCCTGGTGCAGGCCAGTGAAACCTCCACCGGTGTCGCGCATCCCATCGAAGCGCTGTCAAAACTGACGCGCGGCCGCGATGATATTCTGCTGGTGGTGGATGGCATCACCGGCGTCGGCGTGTTTCCCCTTCCGATGGATGAATGGGGCATCGACGCCATTGTGACGGGTTCTCAGAAAGCTTTGGAGTTGCCGCCGGGACTGGCGCTGGTGGCCCTCAGTGAAAAGGCCTGGAAATTTGCCGATCAGTCCACCTGTCCGCATTTTTATTTCGATCTCAAGAAAGAGCGCAAAAATCTGGGCAACCAGACGTCGGCCTATACGCCGGCGGTTTCTCTGGTGATCGGTCTGCGCGCGGTCCTTAAAAATATCAAGGAAGAAGGATTGGAAAACGTCCACAAACGCCATAACCGGCTGGCTCGGGCCACCCGGGCGGCGGCCAGGGCACTGGGCCTGAAAACGATCGCCCCGGATGCGCCGGCGGACAGTCTGACCGGCGTGTTTGTTCCTGACGGAATCGACGGCGCAAAAATCGTCAAAAGCCTGCGGGACGAATTCGGCGTGACCCTCGCCGGGGGGCAGGACCAGTGGAAAGGCAAAATCATCCGAATCGCACACCTCGGCTATGTGGATACCTTTGATACGGTGATTGCCATCGCCGCCGTCGAGATGGCTCTCAAGAAGTTCGGGCATAACGTGGAGCTGGGCAAAGGCGTGGCGGCGGCGCAGGAAATTCTGCTGGAAGCTTATTGATTTTTCCGGCCCCCGGGCCGGAACAACGATTCATCATCCATCGGGTTCATTTTAATTCATTGGAGTCTGGAACGAATGAAAATTCTGATTAGTGACAACCTGTCCAAACTGGGCGTGGAAATATTGCAAAAAGAGGAAGGCATCGAAGTGGATGTCAAAACCGGCCTTCCCAAGGAGGAGTTGATTAAAATCATCCCTGAATATGAAGGATTGATCGTCCGCAGTGCCACCAAGGTCACCGCGGATGTGATCGAGGCCGCCGATAACCTGAAAGTGATCGGCCGCGCCGGAGTCGGGGTGGACAATATCGACCTCGACGCGGCGGGAAAAAAGGGCATCATCGTCATGAACGCGCCGGACGGCAACATGATCACCACCGCCGAGCATGCCATGGCGCTGATGCTGAGCATGTCCCGCAACATTCCGGCGGCCAATACTTCCCTGAAAAAGGATAAAAAATGGTCTCCCCCCTAAAACCTTTATGGGGGTGGAGCTGTACGGCAAAACCGTCGGCATCATCGGCCTGGGACGCATCGGCTCGGTGGTCGCGGAGCGGGCCAAGGGATTCGCCATGAAAGTCGTCGCCTACGATCCGTTTGTCTCCCAGGAACAGGGGGAGAAAATCGGCGTGGAGATGCTGGAGTTGAAGGATCTGCTGGGCCGTTCCGATTTCATCAGCCTGCACTCGCCCAAGGTGGGGGACAAGCCGCTCCTGGGCAAAGAGGAATTCGACTGCGTCAAGCCGGGGGTCCGCATCATCAACTGCGCGCGCGGCGAACTGATCGATACCGAGGCCCTGATTCAGGCGATCCAGGACGGCAAAGTGGCCCAGGCGGCCCTCGACGTGTATGCCAGGGAACCGCTGGATCCCGGCAGTCCTCTGCTGGAGGTTCCGGAACTCATCTGCACCCCGCATCTCGGGGCTTCCACCAGCGAAGCGCAGGACAAAGTGGCGGTCGCGGTTTGCGACCAATTGATCGACTTTTTGAAGCGGGGAAGCATCCGCAATGCGGTGAACATGCCTTCCATTGACGGGGAAACCCTGAAAAAGATCAAACCGTTCCTGGAGCTGGGACAGGATCTCGGGCAGTTGGCCTCGCAACTGGTTGAGGGGCCGATCACCCAGGTCAAGGTTCAGTACAACGGCGAGGTTTCGAACCTCAACGTCCAGCCGCTCACCATTTGTGTTTTGAAAGGGTTGTTGAGCCGATCGGTCGAGAGCGTGAATATGGTCAACGCTCCGTTCATTGCCCGGGAACGCGGCATCGAAGTTCAGGAATTGAAGAGCAACGAGATCAAGGACTACACCAGCACCATTCAGGTTCAGGTGACCACCCAGAAGGGCAGCCGCGATCTTACCGGGAGCATTTTTGGAAAAGGCGATCCGCGGATCGTGAAATTCGACGAATACTACTTCGAGGCGGTCATCTCCAAGCACATGCTGATTCTGAGCAACAAGGACGTGCCGGGGGTCATCGGCAAGCTGGGGAACGTTCTGGGCAAGCACGAGATCAATATCGCGGGATTCCATCTGGGCCGTCTGGACAAAACCGGAAACGCGGTTTCGGTGATCAATATAGACTCTCCGCCGACGGAAGCGACTCTGAAGGAATTACGGGAAATCCCCAATGTGGTGCAGGTGAACTCGGTTACCCTGTAAGCGGGGGGATCGGGCTGGATGAACGAGTCAAACCCGAACCCCTGCCTTTAACCGGCGGGGGGAGATGAAGGGTCCTCCGTCCCGCCTTCGGTTTCCACCGGCTGGCCGAAAACCTTTGCGATGATTTTCTGGACTTCCTTTTCGCCCAGAATATTGTAGACGGCATTGGCCGATTTAAAATGGGGGCTGGTAAACAGGCTGAACACTTTTTTGCTGGAATACCCGAGCACCATGAATTCATGGGCGTAGTTTTCCGCGACCAGCCGCAGGGTGGATTCATCGGCATCCTCGTCTCCCGTGGGCGGACCCTCGTCGGGATTGATATCATCCTTGATTTCATAAACATAGATCAGATGCCAGCCGAACTCGGTTTGGACCGGACCGACCACTTCCCCTTCCTTGGCTCCGAAGGCGGCCACCTCGAAGGGGCGCGCCATGGACCCTTTTCCAAACCAGCCGAGGTCCCCCCCGCGCTTCTTTGAGGGACATTCGCTGTGCTGTTCCGCCAGAATCGCGAATTCCTCTCCGTCCTCCAGTTGTTTCAGCAATTCTTCGGCTTTATCCTTGGTAGCGACCAGAATGTGGCGCGCCTGAATCTTCTTGACCCTTTTTTCCCTGCTACCCATAACACCTTACCTTTATATAAATTAAGTAATGATCAGTTTAATTTGGCCCCACAGCATTTTTTGAATTTCTTTCCGGAACCACAGGGGCATGTTTCGTTTCTCTGAACCTTGTGACGCTTGAAATCCATTTTGGGAGCGTTATCCAGCAGTTTCTGGCCGATTTCCTTGGCTTCCTTGTACCGCTTCTTCATCAATTCGCTCAAATTGGGAGTATGCCGGAGAAAACCTTCCATTAAATCGCGGTTCGCCTCCTCCAGTTTGGCGTCCTCTTCCTCCCTCTGCTTTTCGTTCAGGTAGTAGGTGTAGTGAAACAGAGAGGGAGGGCTGTCCTCATGCGGATCGAACTTGTAAAACGCCAGTTGCACATTTTTATTATCGTTTCTGGGGTCCATCTCATAGGCGTCTTCGGCGAAGTATCTTTCCTCATCAATTTTGAAATCCAGCCGCTCCTGGTTACGGGGGAAAATTTCCAGGTAGTTGACATAGCGGCCCGGTTCCAGCATGAGATAGGACATGGGATTGTTTTCGCCATAGGCCTTGGCTTCGATATACCTCTGCTTGAACAGCACGATCATCTCATCCGTCACTTCCTGCATGAATTCCTCCAGAATGGCATTCTGCCCTTCGGTGAGGACGGGATGATTGGGGAGGTTGGCGTGGGTTTTATTAAAATTCAATAAAAACGAAAAGCGGTTTTGGTCATCTTCCCGGTCGCACAGCGAGAGGGTAACGTGATTACAATCGCAAAACGGATTGGTGCAATAGTAATCCTCAAGAACATAAACATTCTTGAAATCCTCCTGCTCGAACCGGTAGATCATGACCGAGTTGAGGCTCTCCTGATGATTGACGACATTGTACGCTTCGATGACTCTACTCCTTCCCAATAATGCTTTATTCCGTAAAGGTTCTTACCGCTCGAATGGAATCCTTCGAGGGATCGTCCCGGTTGTTGATATTGGCGTGGCCGTACCGATAGTAAAAAATCACCGCCCCGTTGTGAGGCTTCAGGTCGGAAGTCCAGCAGGTGTACCCTCCTCCCGGTGAGAAGGCCGGATCGATAAAAATTTCAAAACGATCGCAGTCGCGAATGGAAGCGTCTTCGACGAACAGGCTTTCCGCCTCTTCCAGATTGGGCATCCGCCAATCCTGATAACCTGCAAACTTCTGATTATTCAATTCCCGGATATAATCCTGGGCCTTGAACCAGGTATGAAACATGCTTTCGTCCTGGAATCCGTCGGTTTGCTTCCACATCAAACCTTCTTCCATATCGCTAACGGTGCCGTCGCCGTTATCTATAAATCTTTTCCCCATCGTGTGACAAAATTCTGCTAGGTGCTGTTAATGTCCCTGACCAGGCGAGTCGATCCCCGGGAGACGCGGTAGACATCATCGTACATCATCCCGCCCTTTCGATATCCAAAACGTACCGCCTGAATTTTATTTCTGACTTCCCGGGTCCAGCATAAAAAACCAAATCCGCCGGGGAAAATGGGATGAAGGTACGCCATCTGACCCATATGGTCTTTATTCTGGTTGCTTTTACTGTACAAGCTTTTGGCTTCCTCCAGTGTGGGAAGCCGCCAGTTGTTGTAACCCGCATATTTGGATTCGTTCAACTCTTTGGCGTAATCACGGGATTGAACCCAATTGAGCCATTTCCCGGTCATTTGATACGTATCCTGTTTCAGCCAGCAAAGTTTTCGCTGGGTATCGATGACCATATGGTCACCGCTCTCGACGAACCTTTCCGGGAGGGTGGAAGGCGGGGAGGGATTATTGATTCCGCTCATGTTCCATTTCCTCCGGTGTCAGGTGACGCACAGCCCGGACGCCGTGGCTTCTCAGGCCTTTTTTATGAAATTTGTAGTCGCCGCTGTAAAAATTAAAACGGATCGCCAGACTGTTATCGGTTTTATGCAGGGTTTTGGTCCAGGTGGTCTGACCGGCCCCCGCCGGGAGACAGGGAACCAGAAACAGGGTATCGCCGTATTTATCCGTCACGGGATGGCCGGGATCGTGGATGGTTTGAGCTTCCTTGCGGGTGGGCATTTTCCAATCCGTGTATCCGGCGAATTCTTCGTTGTTGAGTTCCTTGACATAGGTCTTGCCTTCCGCCCAACTGACCCATTTATCCAGATCCAGGTAGGAGTCGTCTTTTTTCCACATCAACCCGGTTTGCAGATCGCTGACGGTGCCATTGCGGTGATCCACATAACGCTCTTCGGGGTCCATTTGGGAGGCCTGAGTGATGGAACGCACCGGCCGCAGGCCGCTGGGGAAACCTTCATTTTCCCGTGCCAGCCAGAATTCGTAATCCTCCCGGAAATCGTAACCCATGGCGGCCTTGGCTCCCCGGGTTTCCGTAGTCCAGCTGGTGTACCCGCAACCCGGGGTGAACACGGGATCCAGATGGATTTCGCATCCTTCCATATCGGTGTTGCTGAATTCGGGATGAAATAATTCGCGGACTTCCTGGCCATTGGGAATGCGCCAGTTAGAGTGCCCCGCGAACTTGCGGTTGTTGAGTTCCTGCACGTAGTCCTGGGCCTGCCACCAGGTGACCAGCTTGCCCAGTTCCACCCAGGTATCGCTCTTGGCCCACATCAGGTTATTTCGCGAGTCGGTGACAGTGCCGTCCCCGTTGTCGATAAATTTGGATTTGACTTTAGCCTGTCCCATAAACCTTCCTGAAGTATAAAATCAACGCGGCCTTCTCTGATTGTTTTTCCGGATCGGCTCCCGCCGGCAGATGCGCACCGCTCCGAAGCTGTATTCATCGGCGGTGACGATCTGGCCCTGTCCATAATGAAATCGGGGCCGCCGGGTCGAGGTATCGGCCATGGTCCACTGCATCTTGAACGATCCCTCGGGAAAAACGGGATCGATATGGATGTCTGCCCCGGTTTTATCTTTGTTTTCGAGATTTTCGTTGTAGAGAGTGGCGGCCTCCTCGTTGGTGGGCAGACGCCAATCGTTGAACCCGCCTATTTTGCGGACGTTTTTCTTCTCCGCAAAATCGATGGCCTCGTGCCAGTTGAAATATTTTCCCTTTTCCTGCCAGGAATCTTTTTTCAACCAATACATCCCGGTCTCTGTATCATGGATCACCAGGGGTCCGTGCTCCACAAACCGCTTCGGGCCCTCATCGACCACCTCCGGTTTGTCGGTTGTCGCATCCTGAACGACGGGTTTGTTATTCTCTTCAGCCATAAGATTCCCTCACTGATCAATCGGTGTAACCGATTTCAACGTTTCCTTCATCCACATCCACAATCACCGGGACCACGTACTCCCCGTTGGAATACTCCAGCATTTTTTCCAACCCCTGAGGATTATTGTCCACATCGACATAGATAAAAGGCTTGCACTGCTTTTTAAAGTCCTTGCGGGCTTTGGTCGTATACGGACAATCGTTTTTCCCAAAAATCATGTAGTGACTCATTGCCTCACCTCATCCCGGATGTTTCCGGAACGCCCGGGATTCCACTAATCAAACTTCCTGGTTTTGGTCCGCCATGCGGGTTCCCATTCCTCTTTTTGCTCGTCCCGGACCGCGCGGACATGGCAGTATTCATTATCCTTATGCTCCCATTTCTCGTTGCCGGTCACATAACTGAACATCATGGCGTACTGCTGGTAATCGGGTTTTTCTTCGTAGGTCCAGGTGTTATGCCCGCCGCCGGATTCAAACAGGGGATCGATGTGAATTTCCGCCCCGTCTTTATCTTTATTCGACACGGTGAAGGAGAACAGGGTTTTGGCCTCTTCATATCCCGCCAGGCGCCAGTCGTCGAACCCCGCGAAACTTTTTTCGTTCAGGGACTCAATATAATCGTTGGCCTCGTACCAGTTAATGCCGTACTGGAACTCGGCAAAAGAATCGTTTTTCTTCCACATGAGGTTGGACTTGGTATCACTGACGGTTTCATTGCCGTTGTCCACAAACTGAGGCTCCTCGAGAAGTTCCTCTTCCTCTTCTTCCTCCAGCTCGCTCCAATCGTCTTCGCCGATCCACTCATCGACATCAAAGCCCTCTTCGTCTTCAAAATCGTCATCGTTCAAAGAAGCGATTTTCCGGGCTTCCTCGCCGTCCGCATGTTTCTTCTCGGACGATTCCTGCTTATTTTCTTCGGACACAATGGGTCTCCTTGAATAGTCGTCTTAGGGCTTCACCGGACGGGATTTCATTCAGGCATCCCGGACCAGGCGCACCGATGTCCCGGTGGTGGAAACCTGTTGATCCACACACACTTCCTTACCCGTGGGGTAATAACATTTCCAGGCGTAGGAGTCGTAACGGGTTTCCGACGTCCAAAAACTGCCTTCGCCGCCGGCCTGGTAATTGGAAACGGACCGCTTTTTTTTGGACGGTAAATTCATGAACAGCTTTTCATGGGCTTCCCCGGTTTTGATCAGGCCCCGCATTTCGCTTTTCGTGGGCAACCGCCAGTCATCATATCCCAGGTATTTCTGTTGGTTGCAGGCTTCCCGGTAGGCATTGGCCTCATCCCAATTCAGCCATTTGCCCAATTCCTGGCGAGAATCCTTTTTGGCCCAAACCAGGTCCTCCTCCAATTGGGTAACCGTTCCATCGCCATTATCTTTGAACAGTTTTTCCCAAACTTCCATATAATTGCCAAAACCCAAAACCAACTTCTCGTTTTGGGCAGATATCAATATTTAGAGCGGTCGCGGGACACCGCCAACCCTCTAACTCATTAATTTTTAACCGGTCGTAGCTGTAAAGTATCACCCGACCAATTATTTTTCAATAGCTAAGCGACAGAAAACCGCGATCCGGCCTTCAAGCCAAAACCCCTTTAAAATCAACGCTGATCGCTGATCATCATGCCTTTTTTAGGCGGAATTTTGGGCAACGAAGCCCGAATTTTCGGGTCCATGGCACCCCGCACAAAACGCACACTGGTGTCCAGGGTGTCGTCGACCTCTTTATGCCCGCCCGTCCCGCTGGCAAAGGAATAAACATAGGCGGTGATCCTGCCCCGGGTGTGGCTGGTCCAGGTATCATACCCGCACCCTCCGGCAAAAGCCGGATCGATATACAGGTTCATCTCATACTTATCCTGAATGGAGACTTCCTTATTCTGAGCAAACAATGAATGCGCCTCCATCTTATCGGGAAAGCGCCAATCGTTGTAACCCGCCACCGCTTCCTGGTTCACTTTTTCCAGATACTTTTTTGCCTGGGAATAGGTCAGGAATTTTTTCAACCGGTTATAGGAGTCTTCCTGCATCCACATCAATTGGGTTTTGAGGTCCGTAACCGTCCCGTCGCCATTATCCACAAATCGTTTTTCCATTATTCACCTCGATATGGGTCGGTAATAAGATTGACCCGCCCCGGAGATGGATTCAAAAAAAAAGCCGGAAGGTCGAAACCTTCCGGCTTTCATAATACAACTTAAGCTTGAATCTTAGCGATTGGACTCTGAGCGATGCCCCAGAACCGCACCAATACCACGCTCCGTACCCAGGGGTTGCCCCAGACCCGGCTCGATATAGGTGTCAGGCTGTACATGGTCCAGGTGATAATTGGACTGATACGTTTTACCGGAACCCGGATCGATTTTCCAATCGTGGCGGTCAAAGCGCTGGCGCTGACAGTTGACCATGATGGATCCAGGACCTTTGTTGGTGAAAGTGGTTTTCCTGGCCAAAGCGTTGGCTTCATAACCTCCGGCAGGAATAGATACGGATTCATCTTTACCCCAACCATAAGCGATAGGACCAACATTGAACACCAAGGTGGTATCCTTCGATTCGCTGGTGTTGTAAGCGATCCAAGAAGCGTTTTCACAAACAGATGATTCACCGGCCTTGATAATGGTCTCGTTGGCGCTGGCCAAGGAAGTAAAAGCTACCAATGCCAATGCGACAAACAGGACAGCTGTTAACTTTCTTACCATTTGCTCCCCCTTTCAAATTAGGTGGTAATTAGTAATACTTCTTTAAATATATCGCAAAGTCTAAAGGACTCTTAATATCACCTTGGCGGAACGGGAAACAATTGTCTTCAAAACCCGTACCTTAGACAATTCCCTGGCGGCAAGCCCTCTCAGGAGGGCCCTCTCCTACTCAAGGATGAGGGAAAATTATCAAAACCGGGGGTTCAAGTCAAGAATTAAATTGCCCGGCCATCCCTGCCCAATAAAGTCAATAAAAACAAATACTTAATTTGGCCCTCTGGAAAGCTCCGCGGCATCCGTTCTCAGACCTGAAATTTGAGAGAAGTCAAATTAATCAAATGGGTGGAGTTCATGAGCCGCCTTTCGCCCTCCTCCGTCAGGTCATTGACCACCAATTGTATTGATTTCAGGTTGGTAAGCGTGGAGGAATCCGCCAGATAACCGGCACCCACATCGGTAATGCGATTGGATTTTAAATTCAACGTGCGCAGGTTCGAGAACACCGTGGATTCCGCAATCGCCTTGAGTCCCTCGTCGCCAATATCGTTTTGCGAAAGATCCAACGCCCGGAGTCCTGCCAATTCTTCACACTTGGCCAGCTCAATGGCTCCGACTTCCCGGATGAACTTCGCCTTGAGATTCAAAACCTGCCCGTCACTGCTCAAATGGGACTTGATCAATTTTTTTATATCCGCCATAACCCTTTCCGGTTTAAAAATTCATTGAAAGTCCGGCCGTTTGCTCAACCCAATCCCTCGATATGCTTGGCTTCAAACCCATACTCATCGAACGCTTTCCATCCCTCGGCCAGCATTTTCTTGGTGTATTTGATCAACAGATTGGCCTGGGTATGATTGGGATCAATTTCCAGGGTCTTCTTAGCCAGGCTCAGCGCTTTTTGAACGTCCTGGATTTCCCCTCCGTAGTGAGCGATCTGCCGGGATTTATCCACCAAATCCGAGGCCCACTTATAATAAATGTTCGCCAGTTGATTCGGCGCTTCCTTGCTGATGTATTCCACCAGTTCGTTATCCGCTTTCAACTGGGGAAGGAATTCCAGCGCCTTTTGAAAATGCCCTATGGGAACCGAGTAATCTTCCTCGCGGACCTCGGTAATGGAGTCTCCCGGTTTGTGCGCGGAGTGCAAACCCACCGAGCTTTTCACCACCACCGACTGGATGCCGGATAACAACTGATGATAAATCAGATTGCCCATCCCGAAATGGATGATGGCATGGAAGTCCTGTTCGGTATCACAATCCAGGGCCCGTTGATATTCCTCCCGGGATTCGTTCAGTTCCCCCAGCTCTTCCAGAGCTTCGGCGAGGTTGTAATGGTGAACGCAATGATCCGGTTCTTCCTCGATTTGGGCGCGGAAGACTTCCACCTGGGCTTCCAGGTCGAACTCATCCAGCTCCTCCTCTTCTTCCTCGTCCACCAATTCGGCGGATTCCGCATCCTCGGGCGAGCCCGCCTGTTCAGCGTCGCGGACCTCTTCCGGGGCGGCCTCTTCGCCCGGTGTTTCTTCCTGATTGGTTTCTTCTGTGCTCATGATCACGACCCACCGGGTTTCCCCCTGGGCGAAGCGTGGTTTCGGTTTATTGGTTGGAGGCGGCCTTCTCGTCGGCGTCCCGCACTGCCCGGATCACCGTCAGGGATTTGGTATGCCCACCCTTCAAACTCGGATACGCCTGGCCCCGGATAAAATTGAATCCCCAGGCCATCTTATTGTTATACGATTCGCTGGTCCAGTAACAGCAATGACTGTTGCCGAACACCGGATCGATATGCACTTCGTTTTTAGTCCAGTAATAATTCCAGGGAACCGATTTGGTTTCATCATATAAACTGGACAGTTCTTTACGCGTGGGCAAACGCCACTGATCGGCGCCGGCAAACTTCTGCTGGTTTAATTTTTTAATATAGGCATGGCCCTGGTCCCAATTCATCCATTTTTTTTCCGCCTGATAGGAATCGACCTTGATCCAGATCAGATTCAATTTTAAATCGGTGATCGTACCATCCGGGTTGGCCTGGAAACGGGGGTTGTCGGACGGACCGACTTCCGGCGGGGGCTCGGTCAACGTTAATATCTGGCCCCCGAATTCATAATCGGCTTTATCCTTTTTCGGGTCCGGGGAGGACGCGGCGGTCGACTTTTCGGCCGGCGTTTCCTCGGCATAGGCGGGGCTGACCCAGACCACCGCCGCGGCCAGGACGGCCATCAACAGCCGCCTCAAAACAGGGTTCTCAACGGGGACGGCAGTGTTTTCGAACATACAGTGAACTCCTATTCGTCGACCGGAACCCAATCCGGCTCCCAGGATAAACAAAGGCCGGAGGGGTTGATGAACTGTTTTTCCTCGTTCCCGGAAGAACCCCACTTCGCCATAAAATTCATTTCCGGATCGAACTTTTGGATCCGGTTATTCTGTGTGTCCACCACGAACACAAACCCAAAGGGGTCCTCGACAATACCCATGGGACAATTGAATTGTCCGTTCCGTTTCCCGAGCTCACCGAACGATTCCAAATGGTTCCCTTCACGGTCGAACATTTGGATCCGGTTCTGGCTTTTCTCGATGACCAGCAGCGAACCATCTTTCCGGACGGTCACATCGCAGGGAAAATTAAAACGCCCGTCCTCTGACCCGTATTCTCCGAATTTGGAGAGAAACTGCCCGTCGGAGTTGAAAATCTGGATGCGCTGGTTGTCCCGGTCCGCCACATAAATATTGCCTTCCTGATCGACCGCCAGCCCGGTGGGGAATTTACAGAACCCATCAAAGTCGCCCGGAAACCCGAACCCGAGCAGAAAATCGCCGTCATCATCATAACGCTTGAGGCAGTGATTATGCGTATCCGCCACCAGAATGGTCCCCATGGGTTCGGCAATAATGGCTTCCGGCCAGTAAAACTTTTCCTGTCCCCAGCCTTCACTGCCCACTTCCAGAATAAAATCGCCTTCCGGATCAAACTTCTGGATGCGGTGGCAACCGGTATCCGCCACCCAGATATTGCCTTCCTTGTCGACGGTCACCCCGAAGGGAGTCTTGAATTCCTCAGGGCGGTAAGGGGGGCGGGTCCCGGCGGACCGGCCGAATTGAAACAGGAACCGGCCGTTGCCGTCGAATTTCTGGATGCGGTCGTTCCCGGAATCCGCCACCCAGATATATAACTTGGAATGGTCGACGTCCGCCCATTTCGGTTTTTCCTCCGGCAGGGTTTCCGGAGTTTCCGCGATTTCCAGGGCACTGGAGACCTCGGGCGCGTCTTCCGTTTCGGTGGAATTCAACTCTTCCTGATCTTGCGTCATTTCCAATTTCCTTTAAGGACCGGTTTTCCCCGTCCGCAGGCCTTGCGGCCGCAAATCAATTTTCAGCGATGGCTTGGACTCGGGGAAAAGGAACGGGAAGGAGCGAAACCATCCCATAAAAGGACGGAAGCCCCTGCGGACTTCCGTATCTTGGCTTCCGGATCCGGTGGTGAACACCGATGATTCGGCTCCAATCCCAGGTTACGGGAACCTGAATGAACCTGCCCGGATATTCTTAATTGACCAAAAAGTTCTTCACATCCAGAATCTGGTATTCAAAATCACAAGCCGACTGGAACTCATTCAGGCGCTCATTCCAATCGCGCTTGAAGTTATCCAGGTTTTCCATCTTGGGTTTTTTCTTCATCAGGCCGACTTCCTTATAAACCGGCTTGACCAGATTTTTATGGATTTCCTGCAGAACGTTGCGCAGGCGAATAATGCAGTCTTTGGTCACGGTTTCCCGGGTCACTCCATCGACTTTCTCCAGGAGCCTTAAAAACCCCTGGATGGTACCGAGATGTTTGAGATAGCTGTCCGCCAATTTGTGGTCGTATCTCAAACCGCAGTCAATGTAACCCGCCATCAGGTACACTCCGACGTGGTGGTCGAACTGTACCGCCAGTGTGATGAGCTTTTGAAGGTAATCGACTTCACGGAGGTCTTCCTCCTCCTCTTCGCCTTCCTCCAGCTCTTTGGCGGCCTTGGCTTTTTCAGCTTCCAGCTCTTTTTTTATTTTTTCCAGTTCCGAAAGGTCCCCCAGGGGATCTTCCTGTCTCTGGCTTTCTTCACCCGCCTCAGTCGCCCCTTCGGGGTTCTCTATTTCCTCTTCCGCGTTGGATTTGGTCTCTTGGTCACTCAATGGCCTGTCTCCCTCAAAAAAACAATCATTCCCGGAGTTATTCCGTAAATATATTCAAATTAAGACGTTAGACGTTATTTATTTGGAATCTAGCGGGATTATATCCATTTATCCCGGAAAGTGTCAAGTCAATTAGAGAGGCCTATCTCACAGGTTTTTCACAGTGGGGTTCCATGTAAAACCCCTTGCCTCTCAAGAATTTATCCCCGGCTGATTGACCCCTCCCAACCTGCTGAAATTCAAACCCTCCATTGACATTGACATGGGACAACCCCCTCAACTATGATGAAGACCATAAAATACTTTAATTTAAACGGCCGGACGATGAAGACAGCCCTGATTTTTCCTCCCCAGTGGTTTCCCAGCCAGCCCTATCTGGCTCTGCCCACGTTGTCCGCCTTTCTCCAGGACCGGGGGCATGAGGCGGACCAATTCGATTTCAATATCGAGAGCTACGATATTTTCTTGAGCCGGGATTACCTGGAGGAATGCCTGGATAAAATCCGGCATAGGCTGGACCGCCCGGCCTATTCTCCGGAGGACAACGAGATCAAAAACGTTTACCGGGAAATTCTGGGAGATACGGAATTCGTCGAATCCATCCTGAATGGCGTCGGGGATGCCAAGCAGGCCCTGAGAACCGAGGAGCTGTTTTTTCAATTTCCGGTTTACAAACGTGCCTACACCACCTTGAAGGTGGCCATGCAATTGATTTCTTATGCCCACTTCCCCAGCCGCATCGACCTGGAATCGTTTTTCATGCGCGGCAACCCGGAGGAAAACCTGCAGGGGATTCTGCAGGCCACGGCGGACCCCATCGCCAACCCGTATCTGACCCTGTTTGAGAGCCGCCTGCTGGACCGCGTGCCCTGGAACGAGTACGGTCTGGCGGGAATTTCCATTATTCATGTGGGCCAGGTGATCGCCGGTCTGACCCTGGCCCGCCTGTTGCGGGAACGGTTCCCGCATCTGCATATCGTCATCGGCGGCAGTGTCTTCACCCGCCACAACAATACCCTGGAAAACAAACAGGTGCTGTTCGAAAAAATGTTTCACAGCATCATCCAGTTTGAAGGCGAACTGCCTTTGCTTCGGCTGGTGGAACAATTGCAGAGCGGCGGCCCGCTGAACGAGGTCCCCAACCTGATTCACATGACGGAGGGCCGGGTCACGCACAATTCCAAGGCGGAATCCCTGCCTTACAACCAGTTGGTGCGCCCGACGTTTGACCGGCTTCCGCTGGAAAAATATCTGATGCCCTACCCCGTCCTGCCCTACATGGCCAGCCGCGGTTGTTACTGGGGCAAATGCACCTTCTGCACGCACAGCCATATTTACGATTCGTACTACCGCAAGGAAAGCGAGGAACGGGTGGCGCTGGACCTGGATTACCTGGGCAAACGCTACAAAACCCGCTACTTCACCTTTTCCGACGAAGCCATTTCCCCCAACGCGTTCAAACGCATGTCTTATTCCCTGCTCAAACACCAAGTGGATATGCGCGCCCTGGGCATGATCAAATTTGAAGCGGATTCGGTGGAGTCCGAGGACCTGTTCCAGGACGTTTACAACGCCGGTTTCATCATGCTGTTTTTCGGACTGGAAAGCGCCAACGACCGGGTGCTGTCGATTATCGACAAGGGGTGCGACCAGCAAACGGAAAAAACCGTGCTGGAAAACAGCTCCCGCGCCGGCATCTGGAACCACTTGTATTTGTTCTTCGGCTTTCCCACCGAAGAGCGGGCAGAAGCGGAGGACACCATTCAGTTCACCGTCGACCACGGCGAATTGGGCACGGGGATCGTTCATTCGGTCGGCCAGTCCACCTTCACTCTGGAAAAGGATTCCGCCATTTACCACAACCCCGGAAAGTTTTCGATCGACCGCATCATCCACGATCCGGAGCGGGATTTGGCGATCATCTACGATTTCGAGATTCAAAAAGGCATGGGACGGGAAGAAGTGATGGAGGTCTACGAGCGCTTCGACCGGGTCCTGGAACAGCAATTCCCCTCCCGGAAAATATGGAATTACTTGTCGCGGGAGCATTTTCTGTTGTATTTGGACCGGTTCGGGCGGGAGGAAATCCTGAAAATGGCCCGGGACGAGACCGTAGTCGAGCCGGTGGAGGCCTGATTCCGGGCGGCATTCGTTTTTTTTTGAAATTGACAGGTAAGGAACGGATAACCTAAAATCTGAACTTATCTGAACAGTGAATTTTAAAGGGAATTAAGAGGATTCAATTATGGCGGATATTGATGTTAATGAGGAATTTAATCCTCAGGAATTCAGGGAAAAGCAGGAAAACAAAAAACAATCCGATCTCATCACGATGAAAATCCATCCTGAGATCTGGGAAGAGCTGGGGGTGCGCGATCCGGAGCAGATCAAACTGGAAACCGCCATCATGAAAAAAACCCGCCAAATCAAAAAAGAATTACGCACCGACCCGGACAATCTCGACAAAATGGTGGAACTGGGTACCCTCTACATTGACGGCGGGAATTACGAAGAAGCGATCAAACTGGTCCAAACCGTTCTCAACAAGGATTTCAAACATGCGCGGGCACATAAAGTCATGGGCACCGCCTTCGCCCTCAACAATCATGAGGACGAGGCCATCCGGGAATTGAACCGCGCCGCGGAACTGGACCCGAACGATGCGGAAACGCATTTCAACCTGGGCGGCGTGTACATGCTGCAGGATTCCTTCCCCAGCGCCGAGCGGGAATTCCTGAAAGTCGTCGAACTGGAACCGGGCGACACCACCGCCTATGCCAATCTGGCCGCGGCCTACAGCATGCAGAAAAAACACTTCGAGGAAATCAAAACCCTGAAAAAGGTCCTGATGTTCGATCCGGAAAACAAGGAACTGCGCTCGGCCCTGAGCAACGCCTATTTTCATCAGGGCGATTTCGACCAGGCCCTCACCAGCGCCTTGTATGTCATCGAACTGGACGAAAAAGACCCGCAGGCCTACTGCAACCTGGGCAGTATTTATTCCGCCAAGAACATGGTGGAGGAAGCCGTGGAGACATTCAAAAAGGCCATCGAACTCGACCCGGAATACTCCCTGCCGCATACCAACCTGGGAAGCCTGTACGGATCCCTGGGCAGGGTGGAAAGTGCGATCAAAGAGTTCAAAAAAGCCACCTCCCTGAATCCGGGAGACGCGCATGCCTGGCTGAACCTGTATCATTCCTACAAGGAAATCGGACGGCAGGAGGACGCCACCAAGGCCTATCAGCAGTATGAGCAGTTAACCCGGGAAGCGGCGCCCGCCGGCGGCAAGACCGACCACGCAGGCATCCCCGGGGGTGTCTCCACCACCGGCAATACAGCGGGTGATTAAGCGCACACGCAAGGGGGTTTGATCCCCACATGGCCTCTCCGGAAACACAACCGCTCCCTCTGGGCGACTTCAAACCTTCGGACCAATGGCAGACCCATGTCAATGCCATTTTCTACGGGATCAAAGGCCCCGAAATCCACCATCATTTCCAGACCTATGTCAGCCTCGATTACCGCCTGAGCCATGCGCTGGCCGATGACTTTTTCCGCAGGATTCGGGAAACCGGCCCCCCGGAAGGCCCGCTCCACGTCCAGGAATGGGGAGTGGGCAACGGCAATCTCGCCGCGCGTTTTCTGACCCGGCTGAAGGAGATCGATACCGGCCAAAGCGTCTATCCCCGCATCCGCTACACCCTGTGCGACTACTCCGAGGAAATTCTCAACGGCGTACGCGCCAACCCGGAACTGCAAAAACATGAAGGCCGGTTTTTCCCGGTTCGGGTCAACGCCGAGGGGAAAGACGAATTCCAGCCCCATTCCGTCCATCACATCATCTCCAACGAAATCTGGGACGACCTGTCCACCAAGGTCCTGCTGAAAAACGAGGGCATGCTGTACGAAGAATACCTGCAACCGCTGTTGGCCCGCAACGTCCCCAGCATCCCCTGGGAACCGTTTGTCGTGCATTTTACGGACGGCGACCTCGACGCGCTCAAAGCCAACCCGCCGTTTCTGGACCGGATCGTGTGGGAGCGCAGTTACCAGCGGGTCGATATTTCGGACTGGCCGTATGACGAGGTCATTGCAAAGCACATGGAAACGCTGGAGGATGAAATTCCCATCCCCGTCAATACCGGCGCGTTCAAAACCCTGGAGCGGGCGAAATATCTGCTGGCTGAGACGAGCCTGGGCTACACGTCGATGGACTACGGCATGTTGTCGGCGCGGGAATTGAACTGGCGGGGCCGGCCTTACTTCAAACTCTACGGCGGACAGTACACGTTCATGGTGAATTTTCCGCTGATCGCGGAGGTGGGCAGGGCCGTCGGATTTTCCGACGTCGAATGGCAACCCCAGCACGACTTCGTCGCCGCGAACCTGTCGGAAAAAGTGGTGAGCGCGCTGGAACTGGTGCAGCTCCACCCGAAAATTACGCGTCTGGAACCCTGGGACGCCGACCTCCTGATGCTCCAGACCCTGCAGGCATTGAACAGCGTCTACCGCAGCCCCTACCCCGGCAAACTGGCATATCCCGCCATGCCCGGCACCCCCAAAAAACAGCGCAAACAGATCGCACAACTGGCGAAAAGCCTCAGCGCCACCGGCGTGCCGGACACCGTCGCCTACGTCACCGAAAGCGAAGTGGCCGAATCCGCCGGCCGCCTCAAAAAACTCGGCTACGGCGAACGCGACTTAAAAAACGCGTTCGACCTGACCAGCCAGCCCATCGTCTTCGGCCATATGACTCTGCGCTCCTGAGCCGGAGGGGCCGGGGCTTTGGCACTGCAGAGGGCACAGAGCCCGCAGAGAAAAGATTTTATCCCCCCTTCTCCGAAGAGAGCTTTCCATAACCCGGTGTTTCCCGGTTCGGCGAAAAACCAAAACCCCTCTCCCCTCATGGGGAGAGGGCAGGGCAGGGTGAGGGGTGGTCCGGTCCATGCCCTGGATGCGGACAGAATCACAGAACCCGCAGGAAAAACAGGATATTAAACCCCTCTGGTAAAAAGAGGCTGGGGTGATTCCTCCTCTGGCTTTGGTAGTTGCCCCATTCATGGAGCTCTTTTCAAAACCGCCTGATGAATCAGGCAACGACAGAATCATACAGAGCGATACGTCTTGTCATTCTGAGCGGAATGAAATGAAGCGAAGAATCTATGTTGAACAGGTACTATCAGCGGCGGTTCGCCGCCCGGAGCAAAGGTCTTCTTCCCAATCTGGTGGCGAAAAAGGTATGATGGGGCATTAACCTTTGGGATCGATTGCGTTATGCTCAGTATTTTTGTCGAGGTCAGTTGCGGCCGTTATTTGAAGGACGAGTGCACCTTCTGCCACGTCTACGAGCCGCTGATGCAGATGCCGAAATCCGACTGGCACCTGACCCCGGAGCAGGCGCAAATCATGGCGGACAAGATCCGGCAGGTGGAGGTGCTGAACACCCTGGCGCAACACGAGATCAACCTGACCGGCGGCGAGGCCTCGCAGAACCCGGACATCGTCGACATCTTCAAAATCTTCAAAACCGTCACCCCCAACGTCTGCCTGCACACCAATCTCGATATCAAATCGGAGGAAACCAAACGCTGGCAGAGGCTGGTGGACATCATGAAACAGGGCGGCCGGATCGACATCACGGTGTACCCGACGGTGTGGGAAGAGCGGCAGAAACCCCTGCTCCGGGAGATCATCGCGCTTCAGAACAAGCTGATGATCAACATCGTGTTCGAGTCGATCACCGATCTCGAAAAACAGCTGGGCCTGATGGCGGCCTTTTTCGAGCAAATGGACCGGAACTTTCCGGAGGTGCTGGAACTCCTGCGGAGCTACCACGAGAAGGTCCGCTACCTGGCGGAAAACAACCCGGACTGCGACGAGGCCATCTACACCACACACATGGGAAACATGGATTCGTTCACCCGGTCGGGAGATTTTATTTTCGGGATCAACTTACTGCCGGCGTTCGGGATGGACGAGCAGGGCCGGCGGGCCATGGCCTCCAACCCGTTTCCGAAAAATCCCTATCTGCTGGAATGCGTCGCCGCGCGCGGGTCGATCGAGATCATGACGGTTCAACAGAACGGCAACCTGACGCCCTGCTGTGACGTCGGCAACCTGAAATGCCTGCCGAACTTCGGCAACCTGTTCGAGAACACTGCGGCGGAAATTGAGGCGCAGTTCGAAACCTCCCGCCGGATCATCGAAGCGGGCATCGGCAAAAACCGGGCCAACCTCAAAGGCGATCAGGCCGGCCAATGGATGGAAGAAGGCATCCCGCCTTATTGCGTATGAGCCTCTCCACACCGCAGAGGGCGCGGAGCACGCAGAGGATAGAAAACATAGATCCTTCGCTGACGCTCAGGATGACAAACCCCATCCGAATGTCATTCTGAGCCTGTCGAAGGGAGACACAAAGGAAGAATCCCCCCGGGCACCTTTACAAGGGAGACCTTTGCATAAGTACCCATTTTCAATACTTCAAGGGGTCATTCTATTATTTCCTCTCCCCCTGGGGGAGCACCCACAGGGTGACGGATTAAGGTGAGGGGGTCTTTGAAAACCATACAATATCAAGGGCAGGGACCGGACCACCCCTCACCCTGCCCTCTCCCCATGAGGGGAGAGGGATTTTGGTTTTTCGCCGAACCGGGAAACACCGGGTTATGCAACGCTCTCCTTTACAAGGGGGAGGCGGGCTACGCCCGCAGGAAATTTTAAAACCACGAGTTGCGCCCAGAGATTATCGCTGGCAGGTAGTTGTCAGCAAACTGGGTCCAGCGGCACGCTGGCCGGCGGGTCGCCGGTCAGGCCAGTTCTTTGGTGGGTTCTTCTTCGTCTTCCTCTTCGTCGTCGAGGAAGTCGTCGTCATCACCCATGAGGAGTTCGGGATCGTCCACATGCGGGTGATCCAGTTCCTCGTCTTTTTCTTCTTCTTTGATTTCCGGGATTTCCTCCCAGATCACCACCCGCGAATTTCCGCGGTCACAGATGTACAGCCGCCCGATATCTTCCTCATCCTCCTCGTCCTCCTCCAGAAAGAGACCGTAAGGATCATTCAGGGTGGAGGCGGTGGCATCGCCGTTGCGGTTGAATTTGTTGTCGATAAAACTGGTCTGACCGATAATAAGGTCGGCCGGCTGACCGTTTTCGGTCGGCAGTTCCTTCCAGACCATGATCCGGTTATTGGTGGAGTCGGATACAAACAAACCTTTCCTGCCGTAAACCACATCGGTGGGGAAATGCATCCCAACCGGGTTGGCCCGGACGCCGCTCATGCCGGCGTTGACCTCGCGGCTGTAAAAATCCTTCTGGCCCAGCACCAGGTCCGCGGGAACTCCGTTATTGGACGGCAGTTTATTCCAGATGAGCACCCGGTTGTTGCCCTGATCCACCACGAATATCTTGCCGGTTTCCTCGTGGTAAAACACGGACGTGGGAAAGCTCAGGGTTTCCGGAGTGACGTTATCGAAATCGCCGCGGTTGGGCTGGCGTTCATCCATACTGACCTGCCCCAGGCAGACGTCGGCATTCCAACCGTCACTGAAGGGGACTTTATTCCAGATGAGAATCCGGTGATTATCCTTATCGGCCAGGAAAATACGCTGTTCATCGTCCGACCTGATTCCGTAGGGGAAAAACAGGGAGCCCGACCCGACCAGGCCGCGGCGGTTGGCCTCGCCGCATTGCAGGTTGTCCTGACCCAGGACCAGCGTCGGGGTCTCGCCGTCTTCCGACGGCAGGCCGCTCCACCTCACCACCCGGTGGTTGCCGCCGTCCACGACGTACAATTTGTTGTCCAGTACCATCAACCCGGTCGGTTGAGACAGGGTATCCTCTTCCGGACTGCTGATGGTAAACCCTTCGAGGTCTTCATCCCCGAGACCGGAGGTCATTTCATCCAGAGTGGTGGTGATGCCCCGGTTATCCAGACAATCCGAGAAATCTTCCTGTCCCAGCACCACGCTGGCCGGTTCGCCGTTTTCTTCCGGAAACTGATGCCACCCGAGCACGCGGTGATTGCCGCTGTCGGAAATATACAGCTGTTCGCCGTACCGGTAGACAAACATCGGCTCGGACAGGGTATTGTCACTGGGGTCATCGGCGCCCCGGTTGGACTGGCGCATGGAAAAATCACCCTGACCGATCACCAGGATCGCTCCGACTTCCGGTTCTTCCTCCTCTTCGCCCTCTTCCACTTCATCCACCTCATCCATTTCCTCCTCGGTGAGGGCATCTTCTTCTATTTCTTCAACTTCCTCGAGCTCCTGCTCCTCGGCCACCTCAAGCGCCTCTTTGTTGAGCTCCTCTTCATTCTTGTTCTGATCTTCAGACATCGAACCCACCTCTTCGTAAAGCTTTATAAACGCCCGGCGGCCCGGAAATTTCTCAATTCACGGCGGCCCGGGGCAAATATTCTGTTGGTTTATCTGTATTAATATCCCATTAGGACGTTTCGATCAAGGCAAATTAAACCTTTGCCACATGGAAACCACCTTTCTACCATTGCGGTCCTGGAAGGCCCCGTCCCAGATCGCGAAGGCGATCAGCACCGGCTGTTTCCTGTTGAATTTAACGTCCCATTTGTTGAGCGACTTGAGAGTCCGGCGAAAAACGACCGCCCAGCGGCCGTCTTTCCAGACCCCTTTGCCCTTGATGTTCTGCTTGGTCTTGGGTTGCGGGGTCAGGGTTCCGAAGCCCTCGGCGTTCATTTCCTCGACGGGCACGTCGCGAAACGGATTCAGAGATTCGACCGGATTGACCTCCCCGCCGAATATCATGACATCCATATCCATTCCCTTGGTGGCGTATTCCAGTTCCTTTTTGGTTTCGATTTCCTGCTGCCAGTCCGCGCGCCACTGCCAGATATTCACCGGCTTGGCGCGGTTGCCCATCCCGAAAAACGGCTCGTTATGGCCGTGGGTGTGCAGCAGTACGTCGCCCAAAGCGAACTCCAACGCCACCGCGTCCTTGAAATCCTGATGACGGCTGGCGGTCCGGTTGGCCACGGGGTCATCCCACACCACGCGGATCAGGATTTCCTTTTCCGTCACCACGGACTGAAATCGGATCCGGTTGATCGGGGATTTCCTCGCGTTCAGGGCGATGAGCTGTACATCGTAACCGGGCACATCCTTCCACAGCGGGTTGTCGGGATCGTCGTCGACGGGCTGGTCGGTTTTTTGGGAATACAGGTCGATTTCATAGGCCGCGGCCTGCAGCTGATCCTTCTGGATTTTAGACTCCACATACGCCGCCAGGTCCCAGCGTTCCTCGTCGGTCAGGTGCGGGTAGGCTTTCATGGGAGTGCCGTCGATGCCGGCGCTCAGGGTCATGTATAAATCGCGCTTGGCATAACCGAATTTGTTGATGTTGGGATTGGTGATGTCGTACACAAAAATCCGGTGGTCCCAGATATCGTACAACTCATCGGAAATGGGTCCGCCGCCTTTCAGGTTTTCTCCATGGCAACGCGCGCACCGCATTTCCTTGTATATGCCCTGTCCCCGCTGAATGGCCTCCGGAGTGGTGGGAGGAGCGGTCCCGGGGACGATGGGTTTTTTGGGTTTTTCCTCCTGGAACCGTTTGGAAAAACTCTTGAGGTAATCCACCACCGCCCAGGTTTCATCCTCCGTCAGGGCAGACTCCCAGGCCGGCATGGCCGTGCCCTTGATCCCCTTGCGAATGGTGCGGTAAATATCCGAATCCAGCGGCAGGGAACCCGAAGGGGTCGAGCGGTGCTTGAAAACACCCTTGCGAAAATCCCGCGGCCAGGGAAAAAGATAAGCCATCGCCTTGCCGCCGCCGTTGCCGTCCGCGCCGTGACAGAAAACGCACATGTGTTTGTACACCGTGGCGCCGATGGTTCGGCTGACGCCTTTACCGTGTTCTTTATGATTTTTCTCGTGGGCGTATAGAACGTTGGCCATCGGTCCGGTCACGCTCAGGCCGAGGAACCCTGCCAGGACCAGCGCCGACAGCCGACCTCTAACGGACCATGTGTTTGGGAATGGATAACGTGTATAAAGTCTCATTGCCATTCAAGCCGTCTTCCTGAACATCGATCCAGATATTCCGGCAGTTGCGGCGAAAATCCACCCCCAGGCAATAGAACAGGGGGTATTTGGAAGTGAAATAAATAATCGGTTTGGAAACATAAACCGTCAGGTTATCGATTCGCGCGCTTTCGATGGCCTGCTTGATGGTTGTCTTGTCACTGGTTCCTTTCCGGATGATTTTCCGGATCACCTGGTAATCGAGCTTGCCGTCCAGGTCCAGATCGTAATACGTAGCGATCAAACCGGGAATACTGAGCAATTCCCACCCGCGATAAGCAGGCGAGTTCCAACCGGGCTCCTTGGGAATCTTGACCTCAGACGGCGGCGACGGGGGCCGTTCCTGGCCAAAAGCCGGATAACCCGTCCACATCAGAATGTGTATTACAAACCCGGCCAGCCACCGGGAGGTGTTTTTGCCCATCCAAGAGCTCCCTGGTTTTCGCCGCCAGCGCACGTTGGCGAACGTTCTTATTTTCAAAGTATCACACTTTCCAGCGCAAATAAACGGATATATCCCCTCCTGCAAATCTGTTAAAACGCTGTAAAAATGGGCCTTTGAGGCGTTATGGGCGAGTGGGGCGGTTCCCGCTCCACGGTCAGGCGGGGTCTCCGGCGACGGCGCCGGAGCGGTACAGCTGACGGGCCAGTTCATCCGTCAGGCGTTCCGGAGGACCGTCGAACACCCCCTTGCCGTGTTGCAGGGCGATCACGCGCCGGGCATATTCCCGGGCCAGCTCCGGCAGGTGCAGGTTGCAGAGCACCGTGACGCCGTCCTCCCGGTTGATGGTGCGCAGGATATCGAGAATCGTTCGCGAGGTGGCGGGGTCGAGGCTGGCCACCGGTTCGTCGGCAAGAATGATTTCAGGTTCCTGCATCAGGGCGCGGGCGATGCCGACCCGCTGTTGCTGGCCGCCGCTCAGTTGATCGGCTCTCTGCAGGGCCTTGTCGCCGATTTCCAGCCGCTCCAGATGGTGCCAGGCGGCCGCCACTTCCTCCGAGGAAAAATGGTGAAGCAACGCTTTTAAGGCCGGGGAACGTCCCAACCCGCCGGCCAGCACATTCGTCAACACCGACAGGCGCGGGATCAGATTGTAATTCTGGAAGATCATCCCGACCCGGCGGCGCATGTCCCGCAGGCCGCCGCCCGAGGCGCCGGTGATCTCCTTTCCGTTGAAAAAAATTTTGCCGGAGGACGGTTCCACCAGCCGGTTGATGCATCGCAGGAGGGTGGATTTGCCGGCACCGCTTTTCCCCAGGATGACGGCGAACTCGCCTTTCTCAATTTCCAGCGATATGCCGTCGAGGGCGCGGGTTCCGTCGGCATAGGTTTTGGATACTTCCTCCAAACGCAGCATGGGGCCCTCCGGCAACGTTTATTTTTCCTTGCGGATATCCAGTTGGAGCAGGCGGCCGGCCTCGCGCACCGGATCAAAAAACGCGTCGAAATCCATCAGACCGCTGATGCCGTAAACCCGCTTCAACACCTTACTCCCTTCCGGGGTTTTCGACAACCGCATCAGTCCGTCCTTGATTTTTTTCCGGAGGGCCGGGTCGAGACCCTTGCGGGCGGATACGGTATCGTTGGGTATGTCCCGGGTATAGGCCACCACTTTTATTTTCTGATACACCTCCGGAAACATTTTGGCGACCGCGGCACGGGCATCATCGTAAGTCGCTCCGGCGTCCACCTCCCCTTTCAGAACCGAAAGGATCACCGCGTTATGCGACCCGGCAAACCGGGTCTGGGAAAACAGCCGGTCCGGATTCAGTCCTTTGGAGAGAAGCAGGGTTTTCGGATACAGATGGCCGGAGGTGGAGGCGGGATCGACAAAGGCGAATTTTTTGCCTTTCAAATCCGCCAGCGTCTGGATACCGCTATCCACGCGGGTGACAATCTGCCCGCGGTAAAAGGGACTGCCGAAGCGGACCACGATCAGCAACAGGTCGACATCGTATTTTTGTTTGGCCAGGACATAGGACAGGGTGGCCAGCCAGCCGATATCCACTTTGCCCGCGCCCATGGCTTCGATGACCGCGGCGTAACTGGTAGCGATGGCGGTTTTGAAATGCAGACCGGTTATTTGATGGAGTTGCCGGGCGATCTCCTCGCCGCCTTTAAGAATGGTCTGTGCTTCGCCGGAAGGCACAAACATCATGCGCACCGGATTTTGGGCGGTGCCCAGAGGCTCGCCGGCCCCGGCGAGCGACGCGGCTATAAGGACAGCCGGCCATACCAGACATCCAGCCATTATTAATTTTCCCAGCGCATCCTTGCATTTCATCAGGGATTCCCCTTTCCGGGGAGAGCTTTGCATAACCCGGTGTTTCCCGGTTCGGCAAAAAAAAAGGGTAAAGCGCCCCGGGCGCTTTACCCTTTGAAACGAAACGGGAAGTTACTTCATCAATTCAGTACGAACGTATTTGATGACGTCCCAGATTTGCTTGTCACTCAACAGACCTTTAAACGGCAGCATGCCTTTCGCGCCGGTGCCTTTGGGACCGTTTTTGATCACCCAGAACATCTGTCCGGCGCTGATCTTCTTCATGGTTGCCGCACAGGTGAAGTTCCGGGGCGCAGGCTTCAGGCTTTTGCCCGCGGGGCCATCGCCTTTACCGGTTTTACCATGACACATGGCGCACGCCATCGGCTTGGCTTTTTTCTGGAACAGGGCTTTACCTTTCGCCGCGTTGGCACTGCCGGTTTTATCCATTTTAGCAATACGGCTTGGAGCGTTTTTCACTTTGCGCTTCTGCGGACAGTTCTTGCCGGCGATAGCGGTATTGACCGTGAAGACGGTCAAAATGATTAAAACAAGAAAAAATACAGACTTTTTCATTGGCGTTTTCCTTTCATTAGGATTGAACTTAATTCTATCTATCGAAACGGTAACCAAATAAAACCGAAAAAAATCCGCTTTAAACGTCGGAAGCTTCAAGTGGTACTCTTCAAACTACTGAAACTTCTGGCAAAAAATGAGAGCCAGATTATATTAAAAATCAAACAGGTGTCAACCCAAAATTCCGGTCGAAGCCGGGGCCCAAAACCCTTTTCCGGGAAACGGAACATCCCCACCCTTTCCTCCCCTTATATTTGTAAAATCGTCTAAAATAATAAGTTAGCGGAATCCTGACCGATTCCGCCCCGCTGGAGCGCCCGAGAAACCCTAATCTGAATCCTGTTCTCCCATGGACCTGATCCTTTTACCCGCAATTTTGTTAGCCTTTTTTCTGACCGGCGAAACCCTGGCCGGTCTCTGGCGCGCCACCTACTCCCATTTTCTGGAACGACTGGTTTTTCACTCTCTGCTGGGGTTGCTGGCCGTCGCGGGGCTGACCACGGCGCTGGCCTTTGCCGGGGCCATTTACCCCGCCACCGGATGGCTGATCCTGGCGGGCCTGTACCTGATCTCGGCCAAAACCGGACTCCGTTTGTGGCGGGAATTTTCGCAGACTCAGGGAACTTTTAACAATATCTTTCAGCGGGACGAAACCGATCGGTGGTTTTCCGGTTTCAACATCGGGGTGCTGGCCCTGTTGACGGTCCTGGCGGTGATTCTGGCCATGGCGCCGCCGGTGAAAACCGATGCTCTGGTGTATCATCTGGCCATTCCCAAAGCCTACCTGGAAAACCATGGGGTCATCCCCCTGCCGAACAGCATGTATTCATTTTTCCCTCTCCTGTTCGAAATGGTGTTTCTGTTCGCGATGATGTTTGGGGTCGAATCCTTGCCCGCGCTCTGCGGGTTGGCCATGAGCGGCCTGCTGATGCTGGGGATGGCGGTTTACTACCGCTTGTATCTGTCCCGGCGGGGGGTCTGGCTGGTGCCTGTGCTGTATTTCTGTACCCCGACCTTTTTTGAGATTTCGGCTTCGGCCTATATCGACCTGGCGCTGGCCGGGTTCATGTTCTTCACTTTTTACGCCTGGGACCGCTGGCGGGAGACCCGGCTCCCCTTCTGGTTCGGATATATGGTCGTAGCCGCCGGCGCCACCTGGGCCACCAAGCTGACGGGAATGATTATTCTTCCTTTAGTGGCCCTCGGCATCGCGCTGGAAGGCAGACGGGACCCGGATGCCGGGCGGGTGATCCGACGCCTTTTGATTTTCGGCGGAGTCGTGTTGTTGTTCATGGCCCCGTGGTGGATTCGCAATTTCCAGTTTTCCGGCAATCCCTTTCTGCCTTTACTGATGCCCCTGCTGGGAGGAGAGGACCGGGTCAACTGGGACCCCGGCCGGGCGGTCCTGTTCGATCAATATGTCAAAATGTTCGGCATGGGGCGGGGAATTCTGGACCTGCTCCTTCTCCCCTACAACCTCACCTTCCACGCCCAGCCGCATTCCCTGAAATTCGACGGCCGGATTGGGATCGCGTATTTTCTGCTGATACCCGCTTTGATCGCGGCCCTGCGGAGACCGTGGGATTCCCGGATTAAAGCGATGGCGCTGGTTTTCGTCATATGGATGATGTTCTGGTTTATTTATTTCCAGTACGTCCGGTTTCTGGCCCCGCCTTTCACCCTGCTGGTTTTGCTGGGAGCGCTGGGGCTGGACCGCCTGACGTCGGCTCTGCCGTCCTCCCTCCGCTGGTCCCGCGCCCTCCTGCCGGCGGCGGTGGCAGGCGGCATTCTTTACAACCTGACCTTGATCGGCGGCTTCTGGCAGAAACTCGCCCCCTGGAAACCGGTAACGGGACAGGAAACCCGCGACGCTTATCTGGAGCGTCACATCCGGTCCTATCCCCTCTACCGGGCCATGAACCAACTGGATCCGGAAGCGCGAGTGTTGTTTGTGTACATGCGCAACCTGGGCTACCTGGCGGAGCGTGAATTCCTGAGCGACAGCATCTTCGAGGCCCACACCCTGCAGAAGATTCTGGACCGGGACGGTTCCGTGGAGGGCATCCGGCGGCAACTGAAAACCCTGGGTATCACCCATTTCATGTTCGACGAGAGTTATGTTTTCGGCAGCGATTCCGCCTTCCCCCCCATCGCCCGCCTGAACCTGAAGGATTTTCTGAAGCAACGCGCGGAGCGGGTCCATCAGGAAAAAGGCTATTTCCTTTATCAACTGCGCTTGGACTGAGCGGGAAATTCCCCTATAATCCAAACCATTAATCTTAATCCGAATGCGTTAACCCTTTCCCCCCGGAAAATTGGGAGAACAGGAGAACAGGTCTGATGGGACGTTTGGAAGGCAAAAATATATTAATGATCATCCCCAAGGATTTTTACGCGGAAGGGGAGCTGGAAATTCCTTTGAATAAATTCCGTGAAGAAGGCGCGGACGTGCGCGTGGCATCCATCAAGTTCAAGGAAGCGGTGGGAGAGAAAAACGGTCGCATCATGCCGGATTTGCTGGTGGTGGATGCCATCGAGGGAATCGCCGGCGACAGCTTTGTCACCGCGGGCAAGGGTACGCGCCAGATCAAGGGCGTGTTTCATGGGGTCGTGGTGGTCGGTGGCCGCGGCGCCAAAAAATACACCTGGAAGGAACGCCTGGTCCGGTTGCTGTTGATCGACCGTTACAAAAGTGAAATGGTGGTTGCGGGTATCGGTTACGGCGTGCCGGCCCTGGGTGAAGCGGGGTTGCTGGAAAATATCGAAGTGGCGGCCGTGCAGGACAAGCACACGCTCCCGGAGCTGGACAACGCGGCGGCCATTCTGACCGAAGAAAAGCTGGCGGTGAACGACCGGGTCATCACCGCTGTGGGGCCCGAAGTGGCGGAGGAGTTTGCCGAGGCGGTGATCGAAGCGGTCATGAAAACGCCCCACAAATAGCCTGGGGAAGCCGGGGCGCGGCCGTTAAAGACCCAGTTCGTCCTGATCCCTCTCCTGATTGGCCTGGATGATTTTCAACCGCACTTTAAAGGCGTTGTTCAAATCCTGAACGACCTTTTCTTTCGCGTCCGGGAAATAAATCTTCTGGTTGAAATCCTCCAGACTGTGGTGTTCCAGCAGTTTAGCGAAAGCCTCGTCCAGAAAGGGCCGGGTCATCTGCACCACCGAATCCACCTGAATGGATATCCGCTCATACTTGTCCCAGTTCTCCAGAATATGATTACGCAGGGATTCCGCGGACGGGGACCCGTCTTCGGAGTGCCGCCCGAAGAGGATATCCTCTCCTATGAATTTATAAACGTCGATGATTAATTCGCTTTCCATTGGTGTTTATCCGGAACGGTCCGTGCGGAGGATCAGGCGTCCTCGATGGTTATGGATTTGATTTCCATCCGAGCATTGGGGTTGTCATTCATGTCGCGGGGTTCATTGACGATTTTGTCCGCAACCTCCATGCCTTCGATCACCTTGCCGAAGGCGGTGTACTGGCCATCCAGGAACAGAGCATCCTTCACGCAGATGAAAAACTGCGATCCGGCGCTGTTCGGGTCCTGAGAGCGGGCCATGGAAAGCACTCCCCGTTTGTGCTGGACATCGTTAAACTCGGCATCGATGTTGTAACCGGGGCCGCCGGTACCATGCCGGGAGCGGTCGTCATTTTTAGAGTTGGGGTCGCCGCCCTGAATCATGAAACCGGGAATGACCCGGTGAAAAGTGGTGCCGTCATAAAAATTCTTTTCGGCCAGCTCTTTGAAGTTTTTGACATGCCCGGGAGCTTTATCATCGAAAAATTCCAGTTTGATCACTCCGTGCACGGTATCAATGACCGCGATCTGATTGCTCATAATTAAATTTCCTTTGTTTTTTGGCGGTTACTTTCTTTTTTTAATGGACACTTTCATGTGAATCGGGTCCAGGGGGTTGGTGAATCTCAGCCGGCCGGAACTGGCTATTTCCCGCGGAACGCCATCCTTGACGTTTTCGTCGATGATCTGGTTGACGATTTTGTCGGCCACCTCCATTCCCTTGATAACCCGGCCAAAAACCGTATATTGGCCGTCCAGCGCCGGGGAATCCTTGACCACGATGAAAAACTGGGAACCGGCGGTGTCCGGTTTTTCACCCCGGGCCATGGAGAGGATACCACGTTTATGCGAGACATCGTTAAATTCGGCGGGAATGGTATAACCCGGCCCGCCAAAGCCGTGACTGCGGCGATCCGGGCTTTTGGAGTTGGGGTCCCCGCCCTGGATCATAAAAGTCGGAATGACCCGGTGGAACCGGGTACCGTTATAAAACCCCGTTTTAGCTAAGTCTTTGAAATTTCTGACGTGGTCGGGAGCTTTGTCAGGCAGGAATTCGATTTCGATATTGCCGTATTTGGTCTCGATCACGGCAATTTCATCCGCCCCGGCCGGGCCCGCCAGGAGCCCGCTCAAACAGAAAATCACCCCAACCGAAAAGAGAATCTTTCGCATGGACCCCCCAAAAAAATGATTTAAACTAGGTGAATACCCCAGACAAGCGACCCGAAACCAGCACCCTTGCGGGGATCAATATGGGGTCATTGTAAAGGAATGAAAACTTTGTTGTCAATTGACTTGCCAAACCGGGGGATTTCCCTCAGAACCTGCTTTGTGGGTTTCGCCTACCTGCTGAGCGCCCTGGGGGTGGCCTGCCTGATGTTCGGGGAGGTGATTCCCATGGCCGCAGGACTGGTGTTTCTGGCCGCGATCGCGGTGTGTTTTACTCTGGAAATGCGCCAGAAAATCCCGGTTCTGCCTCCCTTCCGATTTCCCCTGTGGATCGCCGGACTGGTTATTCTTCCCCTGGTCTATTTTGTTTGGGATGTATCTCCGATGGATCTGGTGGCCTGGTACCTGATCGGGATCATGCTGACCCGTTTCCTATATAAAGCGGAGCTGAACGATTATCTGTACGGTTACATCATCGCCATCGTCTGCCTGCTGGTCGGGGCGATTTTCATTCAGAATATCGTCTTCGGTTTTATATTTCTCGCCTTTTACCTGGTGCTGAGCTGGTGTCTGATGTTTTACAACATGATGGTGGAGCGGGTGGGCGGCCATTGTCCGCCGTCCGGTTTCCGGCGCGCCGGCGAACATGAATTCGCCGGACTGTCCCTGTTCGGCCTGTCTTCCACCATGATCCTCGGCAGCCTGATTTTGACGGCGGCGATCTTCCTGAGTTTTCCCCGGCTGGGCCTTGGTTTTCTGGAGCTGGATGCCGGCGGGTCACCGGTCAGCGGATTTTCCAACCGGGTGGAATTGGGCGCGGTGGGCCGCATCAAACAGAACGACAGCGTGGTCATGCGCGTGGAGTTTCGGAAAAACGGCGAGTTGTTCCGGCCGCGGGGCAAGGTGCTGTGGCGCGGGGTGAATCTGGACTATTACGACGGCAAAACCTGGGCCTCCAGCCTGCCCATGGTCTGGAACGCCTGGAACAAACGCGGCCGGGGCGCCCGGTTGTTTTCGGTTCCCGCGCCTAAAGACGTGGTGGTCCAGGATATTTATATGGAAGCCTTCAACTCTCCGGTCATTTTCACCTACGGCCTGCCGCTCAAAATCGAAGGAACCTTTAAAAGAATTCAAATGGACCAGGGGTACTCGATTCAAAGCCTGGACAACCACACCGGACCCAAGCGATTCACCATGATTTCGGACATTGCCCATCCGGAAATCACACATTCCGAGCCGGTGTTCTACAGTTCGCGCAAACTGTTTCCCCAGCGCTTTCTGCAGCTACCCCCGGTATCCCGCCGGACTTCCCGGCTGGCGCATGATCTGGTGAACCCGCAGGATTCGGACCTGACGAAAGCCGGGAAGATTGATCAGTACCTTCATGACAACTTCGGTTACTCGCTGGACATGGACCGGGAAACCCGGGGGTCTCCCCTGGATGATTTCCTGTTCGAGCGGAAAGAGGGGCATTGCGAATACTTTGCGTCGGCCATGGCGGTTTTACTGCGGATAAACGGTATCCCGTCGCGGGTCATCACCGGGTTCATGGGTGTGGAATGGAACGATTTGGGAAATTACATGGTCGTCCGCCAGGCCCACGCCCATTCCTGGGTGGAAGCGTATATCGAGGGCAAAGGCTGGCATGTGTTCGACCCGACCCCGCCCGACCCTGCCGCCGCCGCCAACGGACCCAATGCGCTGGCCCGCCGGTTCGACCTGATGCGGCTGTACTGGCAACGGTATGTCGTCCGCTACTCCATGCAGGACCAGTTCCAGATGGTGCAGTATTTCAACCGGGAAACGAGGGAGCTGACCGACAAAATCAAAAATTGGGAACCCATGAGTTTTAAGGAAACGATGGCATTCATCAAAAAGCATCCGGCCTGGCTGGTCCTGCCGCTGGCCGGTTGGCTCCTGTGGCGGTTCTGGTCGCGCAAGAAAGAGGGCCGCCGCATGTTTGGGACGGAGCGGCCGCCTTACGCGGTGGACATCTACCGTCAAATGCTGAAGCGTTTGGAAGCCCACGGCATTCGCAAAGCGGAGTCCTCCACCCACCTGGAATTTTTAAACCGTCTCACCGGCCTCCCACCCGAAAAAGAGGAGGCGGTTCGTACGATCACGCGGTTTTACGAGCAGATCCGTTTTGGTGACGGCCCCGTCTCCGCCAAAGACAAACGGCGAATACAACTCGCCATCCAGCAAATTTGAGTCTCTTATGCGTTTTAAAATATTAAATTTGACTCTATCTTCAAGAAAAAGTATTATCAGACAAATTTGTGTATCACCCCACCTAATACACAAAAAATAATCAACTGATCTGGCTCGATTTCAAATTGCTGTTACCCGGTTGTATTTGCATTTTTTGCCAATAGCCAGTTACATTTCAGTCGATTCTCGCGGAGGACCTTTATGCGCGACACGGCTTTCAATTTTATGCTTTCTGCCTGTTCTCTTCCGGGTTCAAACCGTTGGAAGGTTAATTCAGTATGAACGAGAAAAAAGGAGGACTTATGAGCAAATTCTATAGGATTGCGCTTATTTTTCTTATTACAGGGGTGATAGGTTTCGCCAAACCGGTTGTGGCCCAGGTGGGCGACCCTTATATCTTCGGTAATATCGGTCTCACCCAGTTTACCGAGCAGGACGTGGATGTGGGACCGGCTGTATTCGGCCTCGATTACGATGTGGGATTTAATATTGAAGGCGGAGTGGGAACGACCTTTGCCCCTCAATTCAGGGGAGAAATGGGGCTGTCTTTAAAGCATGCCTCGCCAGATACCTTTGCGGGTTCCTCGGTGGATGGTACCGCAACCACGTTTCATGTAACGGGAACCGCATTTTTTGATTTTACCGAAGGACAACCCCTGACCCCCTATGTGGGCGCGGGGATCGGGCTGGGTGTCATCAGTGCCGAGGCCGGCACCGAAAGCGAATCCGCGTTTTCTTTCGCGTTTCAACTCCCGCTGGGAGTGAGCTATAAGATCCAACCCAATATGGATTTTAACGCCTTTTACCGTTTCTGGTTATCGTCGCCGATCACGATCGCAGACGCGGATGTATCCAACATTTTTGCTCATGAATTGTCTGTCGGCCTTCGTTATTATTTCTAGAAAACCGGCAAGCAGAGTGGTTTATCAGCGACTGGGAATCCCGCAGGGTTAGTTTAGGTTTTTGTCTCATTGCAAAAGATTTCCTCTCGCTTATCTCCGGGGAGGCCCGCGGCAAAAATTTCCGCGGGCCTCCCTTTGCGAATATAAACCCCCTCTAATTTTTACAAGTTAAATTTTCCCCTTTTTTAAGCTTTCATTTTTTACGGGGCCGAGCCAACCCTATTCAAGAAGTGAAATAATTCATTAACCAATAAAAATAGAGTGGAGCAATTTATGAAAAGAACGGTCTTAGCGGTGCTGATGCTTTCGATGGCATTGGCCGTCAATACTCCGTCCGCGAACGCGCAGGACGGCATGTATGGATCGGTGAATCTGGGATTCTCGTTTTTCAACGAAATGGGAATCGACTTTGGCCCGGTGGAACGCGGTGTTGATTTTGGCATCGGTTCGGTAGTCAGTTTTGCTTTGGGTACGCCCCTCAATGAAAATGTACGGGTGGAAGGTGAAATAACTTTTCGTCAAGCTTCGGTAGACACCTTTGCCGGTTTTGATGGTGAAGGGTTGGCTGGGGCGGTTTCTTTCATGGGGAATGGATATTATGACATTCCCCTCGAAGGGTCCCCTATCAAACCCTTTGTGGGTGCGGGTTTGGGTTTTGGGTTACTTTATGCTGCCGGGACAGGACCGGTTGGCGGAGCATCCACCTCCGACTCCGGTGTGGGTTTCAATTATCAAATCATGGGCGGCGGCGCATATGAAGTTCAATCCGATTTATTTGTCACCGCCACCCTTCGATATTGGGGATCAACCGGGGTTACACTGGAAGATGAAAACGGCACGGTATTTGACGTAAACAGTATTGGCGCCACTGAACTATATTTTGGCGTTCGAAAGTTGTTCTGACCCCAGAGCCTGTTTTGCCTTGCCTGTGCAATATTTCCAGTAAGCAATGAACGGCTTGCTTACCTCCGGGAGGGCAGGTGGATGATATTTTCCACCGGCCCTCCTTTATTTTTTGCCTGATCTCCAAATTAGAAAAAAACTCATTCCCCCTTCCCCCTGATCGGGAAAAATTTCCCTGTCAGGTCTATCCCCGATCGCCGACCAACAGTTGACAACGTTGTTTCAAAACCTTATATTTTTCCTTCACCTGGGGGAGGGAAACCGTTTTTTCTGAAAGCTTTGTATGCGCCGCGTCTCTTATTGGATAGCCCTCATTTTTATCCTCACCTTTGCGCCGCCGGCCCGTGCCCAGGACCACAGCCACCATCCGGGCTTTTATTTCGGGGGATGGATCGGCGGCACTATCCGGTCCGATACCCCGCTCGAAAAGATTGGAGTGGCAACCCAGAAAACGGAATTTGAACCCGGCTATACCCTCGGCGCCTTCCTGGGTTATAACTTCGGAAACAATTTCAGGGCCGAATGGGAAATCGGTTACCGCGAAAACGTCCTCCGCACGGGCGAAGGCAAAGACCCCCAGGCGGGCACCTCCGCCATCATGATCAACGGTTTTTATGATTATCATTTAAACCCAAACCTGGAGTTGTACGCCGGCGGCGGACTGGGCGTCGCCACCTCGCAACTGGAAACCATCTCCCTTGGAAACGATCTGGACGAAAGCGAGGATGTCTTCGCTTATCAACTGGAAGCCGGTGTGGCCTGGGACATCAGCAAGACACTGCATTTCACGATCGGGTACCGTTTTTTTAATTCGGCCGATCCGGAATTCCGGCTGGACAGCGGCGAAGTCTTTCGAATGAATCTGACCAATCAGGAAATACTTTTAAAGATGAGATACCTTTTTAAACTGTAACGCGCACGGGCCCCAGTCCCGGACCGGGCAACCCTTTTGACACGCACGTTTTTTTATTGGTAAGGTAAAAATTATGAAACAAAAAAATCTTTTGCTTTTTCTTTTTCTGTCTCTGTTGTTCGCCACCCCGGCCGGGGCGCAGGATTTTTATGCGTCCGGAAATTTAGGCTTCGGCATTCGTTCGGATGCCACCGATACGGGAGGTGGCGGCGGCCGGTTCATCAATGATCCGGCATTCGTGATCCAGGGCGCGGTGGGCACCCATCTGGACCCTTCCATCCGTGTGGAGGGTGAGGTCGCGTTCCATCACAACACCGCCGAAATTCCGCCGTTTATCGATCAGTTCACGTTTCAGGTGATCAGTTTTATGGGCAACGGCTACCTGGATTTGCCCACTCGTTCCCCGGTGAAACCCTACCTGGGCGCCGGAGTGGGTTTTGCATTATCTCAATTAGAGGACGACATCTTTGGAGCCACGGTAAGCGATACCGACGTCGTCCTCGCCTTCCAACTCATGATTGGGATGAATTTTGAAATTTTCCCGGGGATCACCACCACCGTGGGATACCGTTACTTCACCACCTCCGACCCCGGTTACAACCTCGGCGGAACTTTGATCGAGGTGGACTACACCAGCCACGATGTCCTGTTCGGCGCCCGGTTCTATTTTTAATTCTAAAAAACAGAGAACTTCAACAACGAATCGTTCCCTCTGAGGCATTCACCCAGAATAAGTTGATGCCTTCCCGCTCATCTGCTATGCTATTGAAAGTTTTGAGCTAACCACTCTTGGAGGAAACATGAAACGTCCTACCCTCTTATTTATAGCGGGACTCATCCTGCTGTCCGCCACACCATCCTGGGCCCGGGATACTTATCTTTCCGGCAACGTCGGTTTCATCATTCGATCCGATGCCAAAATTGCCGGAGAATCGGGAAAATTCGACAACGACCCGGGCTTCGCTATCAACGGAGCCATCGGCGCCTGGTTGAGAAAAGAAATCCGGATTGAAGGAGAGCTCGGATTGCATTACAACGCCGGCGACCGGGTCCCTCAAAATCAGGATTTCAATTTTTCCCTGATCACCTTCATGGGAAACGGCTATTATGATGTCCCGACCAAATCACCTCTGAAACCCTATGTCGGCGCCGGCCTCGGACTGGGGCTGGCCCGTGGGAGCGAGGATGTCTCCAATACTTCCGACACGGATTTTGTGGGTGTCGCTCAATTGATGGCCGGTCTGGGTTACCAATTCAGAACCAATGCCACTTTCACCTTTGGCTACCGATACGTCATCACCACGGATCCGGATTTTATCCTGGCAGAACCGGGGGCGTTTGAAACGGAATGGACGAGCCACGATTTCATGCTGGGCGCCCGCTTTAAGTTCTAAAATCATCCCCAATAAAAAAACCCAGGAGCGGAATGCTCCTGGGTTCAAACGAAAACCGCCCTTCGAGGGGGGATCGTCAGGCGGTTTGCTCTTCCAGACGCTTCAGCAGACCTTTAAAGGATTCCTGCCGGATAACCTTGGTAAACTGAAAACGGTAATTGCGGACCATGCTCACCCCCTGCACCAGAAAATCGTAAACCCGCCACTGTTTACCTTCTCTCTTCAATTTGTAGTGAACGGCGATAGTCCGGTTCTCGCTGATGATGTTGGTCTTGATGAAGGCATAATTGCCCTTCACCCGCTCACTCAAAAAGTGAACCTTCCCTCCCTGGAAATTTTCAATGATGTGCAAATAGGATTTTTCCAGAAGCTTTTTGAACAACCGGATGAATTGCTGTTTTTCCTGAGAGGAACGGTTGTTCCAATCGTTTTCCAGAGTGTGCCGGGCCATCTTGCTGAAGTCGAATCGCTGACCGATCACTTTGCGAAGAGCCATTTTCCGGGATCGGTCGTCTTTCCTCAAATTGTCGTCGGTGACAATCTCCAATACCTGGTCCACTGTCATTTTTAAATCGTTGGCGGCCGCGGAAAATCCAAAACCCGTGGTGCTGACCGACGCCACTTTCACCGGAACAGGGGCGGGCTTCTCCACTTTCACCGCAACAGGAGCCGGCTTCTCCACTTTCACCGGGTCGCCTGCAGGGGCAGGGGTATGATTCGATGCCGCCAGGGACGGTACTATTAAAAGGGTCGTTAGAATGGCCCCTGTCACGCCTAAATATATTTTTTGGTGGGTCTTCATGATGTTCGTGCTCCCTCCCCAATACTCAATGCACTCTTCATGCCATAGTAAGAAGAACTTTTTCCTCGGGAGACCTACTCTCCTCTAAATCAAACCAATAAACACAATTTTTTTTTCAGGTGATTACAATATAACATAGAAAATTAAGGTAAAACAACAAAAAATTAAACATTACCGACCGATCACTGTATAAAATTGTAGACGGTTTTTTGTTAATGACTGAATTTATTGAATTTATCTGACTCTCTTGGAGAGGGGATTTTCAAGAAAATATTTCAAATGAATTGGTTTTTGGGTCACAAAGGGAGTCTATAATTATTTTACATTATCCCCTCCCAGTCCAACCATAAAACAAAATCACCCTGATTGTAAACAGGAATTCTAAATCCCGCCCCCGCCTGAAAATTTTTCACGGCCAATTTGAATGGCGGCGTCTGGCCTGTGTATGATCTGGGAAAGCGGGATGAATGGTTTCAATATCTGCAAAAGGTCCGCGCCAGGAACCCAAAGCGCCCCACCTGCAATACCCGATGGGCTCGGTGGAGGCGCAACGGGGCAGCCTGAACACCGCCCGCCGCTATTTCCAGCCATGTCTCGCAATGCCCCATAGCAAGGGTTACGCCAGATATGGCTAAATGGCCATGAACCCCTGATTTCCGGCACCCCGCTCCCGGTGTTGCAAAAACTTATTGCAACAGCAGAGACGAACCTCTATTCTAACCGGGCGAAATTCCGATTTTAATGATCCTGTAACCGGTGCCGCGGCCATGTCCCTAAAGCTCGACCATTATCTTGAAACGGTCTTCGACAATCTGAATGAAGCCGTGTTCGTTTACGACCAGAATATGGAGATCAAATACTTCAACGCCGCCGCTGAGAAAATCACCGGCCACACCTCCTGCGACGTTCTCGGCAAAAAATGCACCACCCTGTTCGACAAGAGCCTGTGCCTCAACAACTGCGCCCTATGCATGACGGTTAAAAACGCCCAAAAGGAAAAGGCCCGTTTCAATTCCTCGTTCATCCGCAAGGACGGCGCCCGGCGCATGGGCGACTTTCAGGCCGGGCTTCTGCGCCATGATTCAGATGGCAATGTCGAGGTCCTGGTCTCGCTGACCGACGTCACTGAAATCACCCAACTGAAAAAGGAACGGCAGGAAACCCACTCGTTCCGCAACATGGTGGGCAAAAGTCCGCAGATGAAAGAGCTGTTTGCCACCCTCCAGAACGTTGCCGCCTACGACTCCACGGTATTCATCGAAGGCGAAAGCGGCACCGGCAAGGAACTGGTGGCGGGCGCCATTCATTACGAAAGCCCGCGGGCGGAGAAGAAACTCATCAAGGTCAACTGTTCGGCGTTTTCCGACAGCCTGCTGGAAAGCGAACTGTTCGGCCACGTCAAGGGCGCCTTCACCGGGGCGGTCCAGGAGCGCATCGGACGTTTCGAAGAAGCCAGCGGCGGCACCATCTTCCTCGACGAAGTCGGCGACATGAGTCCCGGCATCCAGGTCAAACTCCTGCGCGTCCTGCAGGAAAAGGAAATCGAACGGGTCGGCGAAAACCGTACCCGCCAGGTGGACATCCGCATCATCGCCGCCACCAACAAAAATCTGAAAGAGGAAGTGGACGCCGGACGGTTCCGGGAAGATTTGTATTACCGGCTCAACGTGTTTCCCCTGCGCCTGCCGCCCTTGAGGGAACGCACGCAGGATATTCCGCCTCTGGCCGAACTGTTTCTCAAACGATGGCAGAGCAAACACCGGAAAAAAGTCAAAAAACTGTCCGATGCCGCGCTCGGCAAACTCATGGACCACAGCTGGCCCGGCAACGTGCGCGAGCTGGAAAACGCCATCGAACACGCCTGCATCAAAGCCTCTGGTCCCACCGTCGAACTGCGCGACCTGCCCGCCGCCCTGCATACCGGAGAAGGCCAGACCCAAACCAAAAAAAGACGCAAATGGCTGACCAAAAAACTGGTGAAAGAAGCCCTGCAGCAATGCGGGAACAACCAGACCCGCGCCGCCGAACACCTCAACATCCACCGCATCACCCTCTGGCGCAAAATGAAGGAATTCGGATTGTAGGCTCCAATGACTTAAAAAAGGCAAACCCCCTGCAGGCCGCGAGGGGCCCGCAGAGGGTTCGGGTGGGGGGGAAAGGGGATGACCCCGCAGAACCACTGCCTTGAGAGACTATTCTCCCGACCGGTACACTCCCGGCTTTTCCGGTCCTTCCACGACCAGCTGGCCGATGGCGCCTTTCGCCACGCGGTAGATGCTGTGATCCACCAGGGTGTACGTCCCGGGCACATCCACTTTGAACTCGACGATGGTCGCCCCCGCCGAGGGCACCAGCGTGGTCTGAATGCCGGTGTTCACCAGACCGGTGCCGCCCTCGACGTACACCTTGTCGAAGATCTCCCCGATCACGTGAAACGAAGACGTCCCGTTCGGCCCGATATTGCCGAAATAAATGCGGACGGTCTCTCCCGCTTTGGCTTTCAGCACGTTGGGTCCCATCAGCGAATTCTGCCTGCCGTTGAACACGACATAGGTGGCGTGCTCCGCCAGGCCGCGGTTGATATCGAACGCCGCCACGCCGTCCACCGGATCGGCGGCGAAAAATTCGCTTTCCATCACGTAGAACTCACGGTCCACTTTCGGCAGGCCGCCTTCCGGCTCCACCAGGATCAGGCCGTACATGCCGTTGGAGATGTGATCGACGATCGCCCCGGCCGCGCAGTGGTAAATAAACAGACCCGGCGACAACGCCTTGAAGGTGAACACTTTCGACTCGCCGGGAGCGACCCCGCTGACCGCCGCGCCGCCGCCCGGACCGTTCACCGCGTGGATATCGATATTATGATCCTGGGAATTCGATGCGGGATTGCTCAGATGAAACTCCACCGTATCTCCCACCTTAACCCGCGCCATGGGCCCCGGCACCGTTCCCCCGAAACTCCAGTAATGGTATTTGACGTCCTCGGTAATCTCGTCGACATATTCCCTGGCCTCAAAATGGAGGACCACCGTTTTGGGCTCCGACCGCATCACCGGCGGCGGAACGTTTGGCGCGGAGGCCAACTTTCCCTCCACCTTGTCGGCGCCTTCCGCCTGGGCATCGCCGGCGGTGGCGCCGCAACCCGACAACCCCCCCGTTAACAGCAGTCCAACTAAAAATCCTGGCAAAAGAAATCTATACATTCATCTCCTCCTTTTATTAGAACAATATGAGCCTCCACCGGCTTAATACAAGGATCATGCCAATCTCCGATATAAAAATAAGTCTTTACCTATCAAATAGTTAATGTTTTTCCCGGATTAGCGTTCCGCTCAACGCAATATTGCATTAAATTTTTGCAATATTATTGCAATACTTTCATCGGCGTGTGGGGGCGTCATCCTTCACTCTGGATAAATCCTGTTGACAGGGCCCGGTGATTTGAGAATAATACAAATAATTTCCAATATTTGAATGGGTTATCAGGCCTCTTCCAGGGGCCGGGCCCGTTTGTTTTTTAATGAGATAAGAGATTCAGGCATGGACCGGTACTGGGAGCGATTCAAAACCCCTTTCATCTGTTTCGCGGGCTATTCGGGTGTGGGTAAAACCACGCTGGTGGAACACCTCATTAAACGTTTCAAAGAAGACCGCATCCGCGTCGGCTATTACAAACACGACGCCCACCGCTTCCAGATGGACAAGGAGGGCAAGGACACCTACCGGGCGATTCAGGCGGGGGGCGGCATCGTCACCATCAACGATCCCGAACATTTCGCGGTGATCGCTGAAAACCCGTTCAAGAAACGCACCATCACCCACGCGCTGGAGCAGTGCGACTGCATCCTGATCGAGGGTTACAAAAAATCGCCGTTCGATAAAGTCGTCTTCCTCGACGCCGAGGGGAAACTGCCGATCTCCCCCGGGGATTCCGGCATCAAGGCCATTATCCACCAGAAGGTGGTGGAGGACACCTCGTTCACCGAGCGCGGCATTCCCCTGTTCCACCGGGATGAGGCGGATAAAATTTACGAATTCGTGAAGGCTCACTTCTACAGTTGCGCCTCGCCACTGGTCGGCGGGGTCTTCATTGGCGGCCAAAGCAAACGCATGGGCAAACCCAAGTTCTCGCTGTCCTACAAAGGCCAGTCGGAGACCGAGCGCATGGTCAAAATGCTGTCCCGGGTCTGCAGCCGGGTCTTCCTGTCCGCGCGGCAGGAGCAGGACCTCAGCGCCATCGGCGGACTGCCGGAATGCGAACGCCTCAACGACGAACATTACGGGCTCGGCCCGGTGGGCGGCCTGGCCACTCTGATGGGGACGCACCCCGACAAGGCCTGGTTGATCACCGCCTGCGACATGCCGTTCCTGAACGCGGACGCCATCGAGCGTATCGTCAAGGAACGCGACCCGCTCCGTTACGGAACCTGTTACCTGCAAAAGGGCGGCATGGGGGTGGAGCCGATGTGCGCCATCTACGAACCAAAATTCATCGTACCGCTGTTCGAGGCCTTGTCCCGGCGCGAACTGTCCCTGTCCCGCATCATGAGTGAGTTGCCGTTCAAACACGTGACCGTTTCCCAATCCGAACGGACGCATTTCACCAACGTCAACACTCCGGAAGAATACGAACTCGCCCGCACCCAGCGGGAGCAGGAGGACGATTAAATGGCGATGATCCAGGTCGACGAAGCGCGCGAGATTATCCTCTCCAGGATCGAACCCCGGGGCGTGGAAAAGGTTTCCCTCAATGACGCGCTGGGCCGCATCCTGGCGGAAGACATCATCGCGCGGCGCAACAACCCGCCGATGGACAACTCGGCCATGGACGGTTATGCCGTCATCGCGGGGGATATCCAGTCCGCGACTCCCGAAAGCCCGGTCAAGCTGGAAGTGGTGGACAACGTGCCCGCCGGCTCCGTGGCTCAAGTCACCCTGAAAAACAATCAGGCCATCCGCATCATGACCGGCGCGCCGATTCCGCCGGGCGCCGACGCGGTGCTGATGCAGGAAGACACCGAAAAAAACGGCAACGGCATCCTCGCCAAAGACAAGGCCGCGGTGGGTGAAAACATCCGCCTGGCCGGAGAGGACGTCAAGGAGGGTGACGTGGTCATCGAAAAAGGCGTCACCATCACCCCGGCCCATATCGGGATGATGGCGGTGGTGGGCCGGTCCGGCATTTTTGTCAGCCAGCAGCCGACCGTGGCCATCCTCTCCACCGGCGACGAGATCATGGAACTCGACGAGATTCCGGAAGGGCCGTGCATCTACAACAGCAACGGTTACATGCTGGCCGCGCAGATTCGTTCCGCCGGCGGCATTCCCCGCTACCTGGGCGTCGCCAAAGATGACGAAAAAGACCTGATGGAGAAATTCGACTGGGCGTTGCAGTGCGATCTCGTGGTTTCCTCCGGCGGGGTGTCGGTGGGCGACTACGATCTGGTCAAAGCCAGCCTCGACAAGCTGGGCAACGAGATGGTGTTCTGGAAGGTGGCGATGAAACCGGGCAAACCGCTGGCGTTCGGTAAAATCGGCGAGGTGCCGATCTTCGGCCTGCCGGGCAACCCCGTTTCGTCCTTCGTCTCGTTCGAGCAGTTCGTGCGGCCCGCCATCAAGAAAATAATGAACGCCCGCGAGGTGATGCCCCCCACGGTGCAGGCCAAATTGACCCGTACCATTCACAAGAAAACCGGGCGTCTGCATTTCATGAGCGCCGTGGTGTCCTGGGACAGTGGAGAGTACACGGTGACCCCGGCGGAAGAACAGGGCTCCGGCGTTCTCAAGTCCACCGTCACCGCCAACGGCCTGCTGGTGTTTCCGCTGGAAAAAGACGAACTGAAAAGCGGTGACCACGTCACCGTCCAACTCCTGGGCGCTTGATGATTCCCCGGTCCGGTACCCGATTCCTCAAACTGTGGCTGCCCGTCCTTCTTTTAATTACAGTCATTCAGGACGTTCCCGCCGACAACCGTTCGACGGGTATCGACCGCATGGTCCGGCAGATCGAAGGCCTGTTCCCCGTGCTGGAAGGATACGTGCTTGCGGTGAAAGGCAACCGGGTGGCGATCGATCTCAAACGCGGTCAGGCGATCCAGCCGGGAGACACACTGAACCTCATCCGCCTGGGCGCCCCCATCACTCATCCGGTCTCCAAAGCCATCGTCGGACGCGAAGAACAAGACCTGGGCCCCCTCAAGGTCCTGGAAGTGCGCAAGAATTATTCCGTCGCCAAGCTCCAGAAAGCGGACGTGCAGGCGCTGAAGGGCGACGTGGTGCGCAGTGTCTTCAAAAAAATGAAAATCGCCGTGGCCCCGGTACAGATTAAAAATCAGGCTCGGATCGATGCCCGGGCGCTGGGTCTGCAAATTGAAACGCGGCTGAACGAGCGCCTGCGTCTGGAAGCGCCGGCCTTTGATTTTGAAGCGTGGCTTCTCGCCAACCATCTCACCGCGGATCAGGTGACCCGTCCGGAAAATCTCGCGCGTCTGCGGAGAAAACTGAAGGTGGATTTCATATTGATGCCCGCGGTGGAGTCCATCAAAAACCAACACGTCCTCACCTACCGCCTGATATCCGCCGAAAACGGCAAACTTCAGAAAGAGGCCCGCGTGCTGATCACCGCCCCGCCCGCCGCCGCCATAAAGCCTCCCAAGCCAACCGTTCAAACCGATCTGCGGAAAAATGATAAAGGCCTTTTAAAATTTACCGGCAAACAGGATTTCGATTTTGTACTGGTCGATTTCGCGGTGGGCGACCTTACCGGCAAAAAGCGGAAGGATTTCGTCATCATCGACGACCACCGGGTGCTGATCTACCGGTACCGGGATGGACACTTCAAAAAAATCGGCCAGATGCTGGGACGTAAACATATCGACAAGTTCCTTTCGGTGGACGTGGCGGACATCAACGGCAACGGCCGGGATGAAATTTTTGTTACAAATTCATTGGGTGAAAGCCTCAGTTCATTTGTGCTGGAGATCGTTCCGGGTAAAAAAGGATTGACCCGAATCTGGGAAGACACCAATCAATATTTCCGGGTCATTCGGGATTTCGGGGGCGCACCGACATTGATCACGCAAAAGCCGGGTATTGATGAACCGTTCTCCCCAAAAATCCATTCCGTGCACCACAAAAATACCCGCTATGAGGTAGGAAATAGAATTCCGTTTCAGTTTGGCGATATCCGGGATATTACTCTCTATGGGGTAGGCTATGGAGGGCTGATATCCGATAAGTCTAAGGAAACATTATTCCTTGACAATGATTACAAGTTAAGAGTATATTCTTCCGGCGGTCGCCTTCTCGTCATCTCGGATGAGTATTTCGGCCACGATCCTCGTATGATTGAAGTGGGGCTCAAAGAACAGATTGCCGGAACGTTTATCGATAACCCGGACGTACCGCAGCCTGTTCCATATAAGGGTAGACTTCAGCTCGTCCGTCATCATACCCGAAAGTATCTGTTGGTACCCAAGAATCACCGGACAGGAAGTTTTTTGTCCAAACTGGTTATTATCAAAAACAGCAGTCTGGTCGTCCTCGAAGCGGATTCAGAGGGACTGAAAAAGGTTTACGAAACGGGTAAACAACCGGGTTATCTGGCCGGCTATCAGGCGGTCGACAGCAATGTGGAGGGCCAGAAACGGGTTCATGTTGCCATGGTTGCCGACCGCGGGGGATTTTTCAGCAATAAAGAAGTCAGCACCATTTATACCTATGATTGGGAATAATCGTCACTGAATTTTTTTAAGGATTGGGGGGACCTTCCAGCCTGCCTTGCACCACTGAAAATAATTCGGTTTTTTTTCTTGGAATTCATATAAGATATTGTAAAATAAGTAATTATATTGCCTGCGTGTTTTTAGAGAAGTATTTTGTCCAATCTGGTTTGATTACTTGGAGGAGGTAAGCATGACTAAAAGATTTTTGGCTGTCGTAGCCCTGATGGTGGCGGTTGTATTTGCCAGTTCCATCGTGGCACAGGCGGCGGACGTCACTTTCGGCGGCCAACTACGGCCCCGTTACGAGTATTTCACCAACAACGATTTTGACACAGATACCGATTCGACCCAGATGATCAACACCCGTATCCGCCTGAACACCAAAGTCAAGGTGGATGACAACATCGGGGCGTTCATCCAGTTCCAGGCTCGCGGCGTTTGGGCTTCCGGTACCGGTGGTCTGATTCCCGCTCCAAACGGAAATTTTGCCGCAGGTTCCCGGAACGCGGCTATCCCGGCGGATGATGTGATCGATGTCGGCCTGCATCAGGCGTATTTCACCGTCAAGAATTTAATGAGTGCCCCGGTTAACCTGAAAATCGGCCGGCAGGAAGTCATTCTGGACGGTCACCGCCTGTTCGGTAACACCGGGTGGACCCAGGGCGCGCAGTCTGCGGATGCCATTCGCCTGGACCACAAGCATGGGGATAGCAGCACCATTTCCTATATCTACATCAAAGCCATTGAAGCGCTCGGCACAGCACCTTTCCGTGTCGGTGGTAACAGCGCCGGTGCGCCCACCAATCTTGGAGGTGCGGGAGTAGGAGGTTTGCTCGGCCAGGGGGGCTGTCCCCGTGGCGGAGGTTTTGGCGGTGGCGACAATAACGACAGTTGTGACCGGGACGACCACGTGCTGTGGGCCAATTTCAAAGGAATGATCCCCGACGGTCAGCTTTCCGGCTATTTCGTATACACCAATGACCAATCCTGGAACCAAACTATTGCCGGTGGTGGTTCCGTCGACAACGATATGTACACCGTTGGCGCGCGGGTTGCCGGTGGTGCGGGTGGCCTGTCCTACCGGTTCGAAGGATATTATCAGTTTGGTGACGCGGACGGTATCTCCTCCGTACATCCAATTGTTGCTATGGGCGGCGCCGGAGCCGGCGTTAGCCGTGCGGCGTACATGCTCGCCGCGCGTGTCGGTTTCACCGCCAAAGACGCTCCCATGAAACCCAGCGTTACCCTGTGGTATGACCATCTGTCCGGTACTTCTCTGGGGAACGCGCAGTCGGGTGATTGGAAAACGTTCGATACCCTGTATGACACCGGTCACAAGTATTACGGCTTCATGGATACTTACCTGAATGCCACCGGCGCCGATACCACGTTCCTCGGCCTGCAGGATATTGCGGTCAAGACCAAGATCAGCCCGATGGCCAACCTGGCGTTCAAGGCGGATTTTCACTATTTCCGAACCGCCGCGGAACAGACGACTTTGGGTAAAGAGCTGGATTTGACCCTGGTACACAAGTACAGCTCCAACCTGAAGATTGTCGCCGGTTATTCTTTCTATGCGGCGAACGATGCTTTTGGAGCGGTGAATAGGCGTGTTGTCACTGCGGCCGGCCCCGGGGATTTTGACGACTTTACCCATTGGGGCTATTTGATGATGGATCTGACGTTCTAATCCATCGCGTTATCTGGCTTGCTTTTATCATCCCCCGGACCTTTTGGGTCCGGGGGATTTTTTTTGCCCGATACCCCCCTCCTTTCAAAGGAGGGGCTGGGGTGGTTGATGGGTCTTTCCCTGTTTCTCTCCAAGAATCCGATTGCCGTTTACCCTCCTTAGCATCCGGTTCCCCGGGTTATCTTTTCGGGTTTTTCCTGTGGCCGTTCCCGGCATGAATATCCGGCACAAAACCCGTCCCCATTGCGCATTGAAATTCGCTATAATAAAAACCTTTAATATGGATATTCATGGAGAACGCATGCGATTACTGAAAGCGGGATTATACGCCCTGCTGGTCCTGCTGCTGGCGGTCCCCGCCGGGGCGGAGCCGTTCGCCATCAACGGAAAACCCGTGCCCCCGCAGGTGGCCTCGGTCAACGGGGTGGACCTCGACGCGCGGCTGTTGATCAGCGAGATCAAGGTCTACCAGCTGATGAAGCGGCAGAAGAACCAAACCGTTTCCGATAAGGAACTGGCGGAATATTCCAAACAGGCGTTGTCGCGCCTGGTGGAACAGGAGCTGATTTACCAGAAAGCCCAGGCGATGCGGATACAGCCCGATCCCAAACTGCTGGATCAGAAGATTGAGGAGATCCGCAAGCAGTTTCCCTCCGAGAAACTGTTTCAGGCGGCTCTTAAAATGCAGGGCCTGACGCTGGACCTGCTGAAGACCAAATTCCGCAAACAGTGGGTGGAGGAGGAAATCATCCGCCGGGAAATCGCTCCGCGCGTCAAGGTGGAGGAGGCGGAGGTCGCCGCTTATTATGAATCGAAAAAGCGGGAATTCACCACGCCGGAGAAATATGAGCTGTACCACATCTTCACCGCCGCGCTGATGAAGGACCCCCACGCGAAATACGACAAGCCCGCCGATAAAAAAAAGGCCGAGCGGTTGAACCGCCTGATCGATCTCGACGCGAAGGAAAAAATCAAGGACCTGCGCGGACAGTTGAGGCGGGGCGGGGATTTCGCGGCGCTGGCGAAGGAACATTCGGAGGACGAGGCGACGCGTCCCAAGGGCGGCCTGTGGGGCCAGGTGGCGCTCAAGGATCTGCCGCCGAAAATGGCCGAGGCCGTCCGGGGACTGAAACAGAATGAGGTGGGCGAGCCCTTCCGTTCCCGTTACGGGTACCATCTCTTCAAATGGACGAAAAAAATACCGGCGGGCCATGTGCCGTTGTCCGAGGTCAAAACGGATATCATGAACCTGCTGCTGCGGGAGAAAACCCTGACGGAACACCGGAAAATGGTGGGGCAACTGCGCAAGAAAGCCAGGATTCAGCTTTTCTATTAGAGTTTTACCCTTCTCACGTTTTCCTGCCGTGAACCGGCCGGCCCCACCGGACGGTGTTTTAAAGAACACTGGGCGGGCTTCGGCGGACCTCATGCGGCAACGGGGATCCGTCCCATTATCGTGGATACCGGGATCATTTTAATCAAAAGGAGCCATGGAATTTTTTGAGCTGTTATGGGGCACGGTTCTCCTGCGGCCTTACGTTTTTGTTTTTCTCGCCTGTTACCTGACCATCGCCACCTGGAACATGGGAATCCGCAGGGCGGTGCTGTTCACCGTGCTGGCTTACGGCATTGCGTTTCTTTCCGAATACTCCTCGACCCGCAACGGCTTCCCCTATGGGTTTTACAGTTATATCGACACCACCCGTGACCGCGAGCTGTGGATCGCCAACGTGCCGTTCATGGACTCGTTGTCGTACAGTTTTTTGTCGTATGTCAGTTACACGCTGAGCCTGCTGTTGTGGTCTCCCCTCACCCGCCGCGGATGGGACGTGCAGATCGTCCCGTGCCGGGACGTCCGGCATTCCCTGCGGGTGGTGATGACGGGGGCGTTTTTGTTCATGATGCTGGACGTGGTGATCGATCCGGTGGCGTTTCTGGGAGACCGCTGGTTTCTGGGGCAAATTTACACTTATCAGGAAGCGGGGGAGTACTTCAACATCCCGCTCACCAACTTCGCCGGCTGGTTTCTGGTGGGCACGGCGATTCTGTTCAGCTTCACCCGGCTGGACGCCTGGCTGGAGCGCCGGGAATTCCGGGACAGCGGGATGCGGCCGGTGAAGGCCAAGGCCCTGCTGGGGCCGGGTGTGTATTTCGGCGTGCTGGCGTTCAATCTGGCGGTGACGTTTTATATCGGGGAAACCCTGTTGGGCCTGTGCGGGGTGGGCTGGACGCTGGCGCTGTTGGCGTGGCCGGCGGCCAAAATCGTCAAAGCTACGGCGGGCCCGCCGCCGTCAGCGGTAGTTGGTGAATGACATGGCGATCCCGAAATCCTTTTTCTTGAGCTCGGCGATCACCGTCTGCAGATCGTCCCGGTTTTTTCCGGACACCCGCACCTGATCGTCCATCACCTGCCCTTGAACCTTGATTTTCATGCCCTTGATGGTCTTGACGATTTCCTTGCCCTTCTCCTGGGGAATGCCCTGTTGTAATTGTACGGTTTGACGCACGGTGCCGCCGGAGGCAGGTTCCACCGCACCGTAGCCGAGGGCCTTGAGGGAAACCTTGCGCTTGATCAGCTTGCCCTCCAGAATATCCACCACGGATTTCATTTTATGCTCGTCGTCCGAAAGGAGCGTGAGCGCGGCGGCTTTTTCATCCAGCGTGATGTCGCTTTTGCTGCCTTTAAAATCGAACCGCTGGCGGATTTCCATCATGGACTGGTTGACGGCGTTTTTCACCTCTTGCAGGTCGACTTCCGAAACAATATCAAAGGAACAACTCTTTGCCATGGGTATAAGGTCCGTTACAATGGTTGACGGGATAACGGCTCCGGGCTGATCGGAGCGGCGGGGTTCAATGCATTTTGGTGTTCATGTAAAATCCGTAAACAAACATGATGATCACCCCGATAATGATGGCATCGTCGATCAATATCTGTTTCCAGGTGGGTGAATCATCGTGCAACAGCCAGGGAACAGCGACAAACAGCACGCTTAGAAAACCGATCCCCAACAGGCCCGCAATAGAGTAAATCAGCAGTTTTTCGTTGATGGGAGCGTCGGTTTCGTCGTTTTCCGGGTTTTCCCGATTTTCTTTTTTTTCATCGTCATTCATGAGGATATCCTCTTTCAGGTCCATTTAAAAATAGTCGATTCAACGGAGAAGTGCAATGGCTAAATCGAATTACAGCGTCGGCGATCCCAAAGCCGAGAAAATGATCCAGGAACTGGTGGATTACTGCGGCAACCCGGTGGCCTCGGATATCCTGAACGAAATCCTGACCACCGTGGTGAAAATGGGCCTGGAGCATCAGGACCGGGGAGACTTCAAACTCACCAACACAACGTTCAAGGAGTTGCGCCACGCCTACCGGATCTTCCTGCCCTACCGAAAAAAGCGCAAGGTGGTGGTTTTCGGTTCCGCCCGCGCGCCGGAGTCCGATCCCAATTACCGGTTGGCTCTGGACACCTCGAAGGCGCTGGCGGACATCGGGCATATGATCATCACCGGCGCCGGCGGCGGGGTGATGGAGGCGGCCAACCTGGGAGCCGGACGCGGCAACAGTTTCGGCATCAATATCCGGTTGCCCCAGGAGCAACGCCCCAACCTGCACATTCAGGGCGACTCCAAATTGATGCAGTTCAAATACTTTTTCACCCGGAAACTGATGTTCATCAAGGAATCCGACGCGACCCTTCTGTTTCCCGGCGGGTTTGGCACGCTGGATGAGGGTTTCGAAACCCTGACGCTGTTTCAAACCGGCAAGTGTATGCCGCGGCCTATCCTTCTTGCCGAGGCCCCGGGGGGAACTTACTGGGAAAGCCTGGTCCGGTTATTCGACGACGAACTGCTCGCCAGGGGATATATTTCATCGATCGATATGAACCTGTTCCATATCGTGCATTCGGTGGAGGAAGCCGTTCATTTTCTTGAGGATTATTACCGCTATTATCATTCCCTGCGTTATGTGAAAGGGGCCACCGTCCTCCGCTTTACCCGTCCCCTCACCCCGGCTATCGTCGAATATCTCAATCATGAATTTCTGGATATCGTGCGCGAAGGACGCTTTGTCGCCACCGAAGTCCCGGATCCGGAAATCCCCTATGATGAGTTCCCGGAATTGCCCCGGCTGGTTTTCCAGTTCAATAAGCAGCATTTTGGGCGCCTCAACGAAATGATTCTCTGGATCAACCGCAACCTGCACTGAAGGAAGCCTTTGAGTATTTGAATTCCGATACGTTAAGCTTACCTGGCGGTGGCGCCGTATAAATTTTTTCAAAGCCCGCTGTGTATTTTATATAAAACCATACAAGGCACGCCGTACCCGGCCTCCTTCAGCGCTTTTCCATCCTTTATTTTTATTTGAATATCCGGCAGTTATACCTTTCACGCTGTTTCTTACCTGAAATGGTCGGAGTTTTGCATAGTTAAGCGCAAATCACCTGCACCGCATTATCAACCTTAATTATCTCGGGGGAGATACCACCATGCCAGGAACTCAATATCTGAAAAAAGGTCAAATTATTTTCCGTGAAGGCAGTCCCAGCGATTTCGCGTTTATCATCGAGGATGGACAAGTCGAGGTGAGCCGCAAACGGTCCGACGGCAATGTCGAGATTCTCGACGTTCTCGGACAAAACGATATTTTTGGTGAAATGGGCATGATTGACGGAGCACCGCGTTCCGCCACGGTCACCGCTCTGAAAAAAAGCAAGGTCTCCATGATCTCGCGGTTGGATTTGAGGAAACTGGCCGAAAAGGACCCCAAGGCCTGGCTGCCGATTGTCCGCGCGATGGCGAGCCGTTTACGGCGTTCAGTCCGCCGCGATAAACAATACATCCGGAACCGAGCCCTGGCCACCGCCAAATAGTATTCTCCCTATCCGTTATATTTACTTCACCGGATATCTGGGCTAGAATATCGGCGACAGAGCGGGTTTTTAGAAAGAGGAATAAGCGTCAGGACCGCTTCCCATACCACCATCCCTCCGGGTCCCGGACACCTTGAATATTCTGAGAGTCGTAGATACTTTTTTGCCCAGCCATTGCCTGCCAGCCCGGCAGGCCTGGCAGATATCCAACCGGCTGGAGCAGAGAGGCATCCGTTCACCTATCGTGAGCACCCTGCCCCGGCCTCCGGGGGAAACTCTCCGCCGGGACACCCTGGACCGGGTTCGGGTCACCCGGGTTCCCGTCCAGTGTTCCCTGGGTCCGTACCATGTCAGTTTCGGAATGATCACGTATATGCGCCGCTACCAGATTATGCACGCGCATCTGTACCGGACCTTTCAAACGGACTGCGCTTTTTTTTTGCGTGGTGGCGGCGCCGGCCCTTTGTGCTGAGCACGCACGGCTCTCTTCTGGGTTACCGGAAATATCACCAGCCCGCTTCCCGGCAGATCGCCGCCCGCCTGTACGATCTGTTGACCCTGAAAACCGTCGCTAAAAGAGCGCAGGCGGTGGTGGTGTCCTCCGAAATGGAGTATCAGGAGGCGCTGGAATTCGGCATCCGAAAAGACCGACTCCACCTGATCCCGGACGGCATTGAGGTGCCCGCCCTCTCTCCCCAACCGGAAGAACCGCAGGGAGCCCCGCTGCACCTGCTTTTCGCCGGTCCCCTCACCCGGATCCGCCGGCAGGATTTGCTCCTGCGGGCCGCCCGCAAATTGACGGTGCCCTTTCGAATCACCCTGATCGCCACCAATGAGATTCAAAATTCCCCCGAGGACAAGGCCTATCTGAATGAATTGCAGAAACTGAGCCAGGTGTTGGGCATCCAGGACCGGGTCGGTTTTTTGCAAAACCCGTCGCCCGAAGATTTACAGCGGGGCTATGCCGACGCGGATATCTTCTTTTATTTGTCGTCCTACGAAACTTCGGGAGAAACCCTGATCGAAGCGGCCGCCCACGGCCTTCCCATTATCGCCACCCCGGTGGGCCCCGCCGGTGCCGTGGTTTCCACCGGGCAAAGCGGATTCATCGTTCCCGCCGATCCGGATATGATTTGCGACCGGATTCTGCAGATCAGCGACCCGGGAACCCGCCGCCGGTTCGGCCGGGCCTCCAGGGAAAACGTCGTCAAACATTGTGGATGGACTTCGGTGATGGAGCGTTATACTGAATTGTACCGTTCATTATTAATTTAACGCACGCACGATCCGCCACAGGCACGATGGACACAAAACTGCTCCTCTTCGCTTCCACCTTTCCCCGCTGGGAAAACGACAACGAAATCCCGCGTTTCGTGTACGAACTGGGGCTGGAACTGCGGCGCTACTTTCAGGTCTACGCCCTGACCCCGCATGCTCCCGGCGCCGCCAAAACCGAAAACCTGGACGGGATTCAGGTCATCCGCTTTCCCTACTTTATCCCCGAATCCTGGCAGAATCTGGCCTACGGCACCGGTATGCTGGCTTCCCTGAAAGCCCATCCCTGGAGTGCCCTGCAGATTCCCTCGTTTCTTGCGTGCCAGGGGATGGCCCTGCGCCGGGTGGTCCGGGAATACAACATCGACGTGATCAACAGCCACTGGATGATTCCGCAGGGATTCGCCGCTTCCCTGCTGCCTCCCGGTATGAAATGCAAACAGGTGCTGACCATTCACGCGGCCGGGTTGTTCGCCTTGAAACGCCTGCCCCTGGGCCGGCCCCTGGCGCGCCGCATCGTCCAACGGTCGGATCTGATTTATTCCGTCAGCTCTTACAATCAACAGGTGCTGGAAGATTTGATTCACCGCAAGGTCGACTGTCATATTCTGCCGATGGGCATCGACACTCTGTTTTACCAGGACAACCCGGAGTCCAGTTCCCTCCGCCGGATTTTGGGCCTGCCTTCCGGGAAAATCATTTTATATGTCGGAAAGCTCAACGAAAAAAAAGGAGTGACTTATCTGATGAAAGCGTTCCATGCCCTGGCCCGGGAATCCGGGGACAGCCATCTGGTCATCGTCGGCACCGGACTGCTGGAAAACTCCCTTAAAGAAGAAGTCCGGAATCTGCAGATCGACGACCGCGTGATTTTCGCCGGGCAACAGGGCAAATCCGCCGTCCGGAAATATATGCAGACGGCGGATCTGGTGGCCGTCCCTTCCATCATCGACTCCCGGGGAGAAACGGAAGGATTGCCCGTGGTCCTGCTGGAAGCGTTGGCCACCGGCAAACCGGTAGTGGCCACGCGCGTGGGGGGAGCGCCGGACGTGATTGCCGAAGGGAAAAACGGATTCCTGGCCGAACCGGAAAACCCCAGACATCTGGCGGAAAAAATCCGGCAGGCGTTGCAAGCGGATGCCGCCGCGCTGGCCCAAAACGCCCGTACATCGGTCGAGCGTTATGATTGGGAAGTCATCGGCAAGGATTACCGGGACCGGATACTGGACCTGCTCAAAGCATAGAAAGGGGGATTCTATTTGCCGTGAAAAGCGTCTTCCGCTTCGCGGACCAGCCGGTCCGGCTGATGAGAATGACGCCGGGAAAAGTGAAACGTGCGCAACTGCCTGACCCCGGCTTCCCGCGCCAGCAACCCCGCCTGGCGGGTGGTGAGATGGCACCGCTCCCGCGCCCGGTCCTCCTCTTCCGCAATGAACGGTGATTCACAGAACAGCAGATCCGCCCCCTGAATCAGGTTGACGATCCGCGGCACGTTCTCCGGGGTATACACGGTATCGGTGATGTAGGCGATTTTCTGTCCGGGAGTAATGGTCACCAGTTTTTCCTTTAACGTGCCCAGCGAAAACTCGCGCCATCCCCGGGCACCGTTATTTTCTACCGGAACCTGAATGAGGAAGTCGTCCCCCGCATTCCGGTAAATCCCCTCCTTGACCTGGTTGAGCCACGGTCCCGGTTCCAACTGCATCACCGTCAAGGCATCCTTGTTGATATTCACGTGAAATTTTTCCTTCATCGCAAAGCCCAGACAAGGCACCCGGTGTTCCAGAATCTCGGTGGTCACGGTCAGCGCCGCCTCATCGAGGATCAATCCGCCGTTGAAGGGTTCCTCCCGCTCCCCGGATTTTTTAAACCGGTCAATAGCGCGGAACGTGGCCTTTCTCAGTCCCTCGCGCCGCACCTCCACCACGTTCAAGGTGATGGACTCCTCGTACCGGTCCACCAGGTTCCAGGTAAACCCCGCAAGCTTGCCCTCGACATTGGCGATGATGTTGACCGGACCGTACAGGGTGATGGTCTTTTCACGGCCGAACACCACCCGCAGAAACCGGTCGAACCCGATGAAGTGGTCGATATGCGTGTGGCTGACGAACACGTGCGAAACCTTTAACAAATCCGCCGTGGGGAGCGGTGACAGGTCGCCCAGATCAAACAGAAACGCCCGCTTATCGTACAGGAACTGTACGAACAGGCCGGGGTCTCCCAACGGTCCGTTGACCAGCGATGGATGTAAGATGGGTTTCATAATCAGGCGTTCACATTTTCACTCAACAGGTAGGCCTCAATAAATCGGCCCAGATCGCCGTCCAGCACCGCGTCCACGTTACCCATTTCCACTCCGGTCCGCAAATCCTTGGCCATGCGGTATGGATGGAGCACGTAGGAGCGAATCTGACTGCCCCACTCGATTTTTCTTTTTTCCTTTTCCTTGGCCTTTTTTTCCTCGTCCTGCTTTTCCAGCTCCAGTTCATGAAGCCGCGCTCTCAGCACTTTCATACAGGAGGCCTTGTTTTTGTGCTGAGACCGCTCGTTTTGGCATTGCACCACAATCCCCGTCGGTTTATGGGTGATGCGCACCGCGGAGTCGGTGGTGTTCACCCCCTGGCCGCCGGGTCCGGAAGCGCGGTACACATCGATTTTCAGATCATCCTCCCGGATATCCACGTCGATGTCCTCATCCACCTCCGGATAAACAAAGATAGAGGCGAAGGAAGTGTGACGCCGCTTGTTGGCGTCGTAAGGAGAAATCCGCACCAGCCGGTGCACGCCGATCTCCGCTTTCAGGTAACCGTAGGCATATTCGCCGGTAAAGGAAACCGTCGCGCTTTTGATGCCCGCTTCCTCGCCGTACTGAATATCCATCACCTCGGTTTTATAACCGTTCCTCTCACCCCAGCGGACATACATCCGCAACAGCATTTCCGCCCAATCCTGGGATTCGGTGCCCCCGGCGCCGGAGTTGACGGCAAGGATGGCGTTATTGGGATCGCTCTCGCCGGAAAGCATGGCCTTGAGTTCCGCGGATTCCAGTTTTTGGAATAAGCCGCCGGCCATGGTTTGACATTCATCCAGCATCGACTCGTCTTCTTCTTCAGCCATCAGAGACAGCATGGCTTCCAGGTCATCGAACTCCCGGGCCAGTTCTTTCCAGATATTGACACTGCGCTGCAGCTGAGTGCGTTTTTGGAGGGTTTTCTGGGCGGCCTCCGGATCGTTCCAGAAATTGGAGTCGGCCGCCTCTTGATCGAGGGTTTCGAGTTCTTTTAATTTGTGATCGATGTCAAAGAAACCCCCGGATACGTTCAATCCTTTGAGCCAGTTCCGTTTTCTTTTTCGTCAATTCATCAATCATTGATCACTCCATTCCAAATAAAATGAATAGGGGTACTTCGTCTCCGGCGACCGGTTCAGCCGCTGGCTGGATAAATAGGATATGGGTTCCGCCGGAAAGCATCGTCGCGGTTGTTCTTCCGAACCGCCCGGCCCAGCTCATCCGGCGCGAAATCGTCTGTAAACGCTGTACCAGGGGATACCGTTTCCTTTTCATTTATGATCATATCGATAATTTCCGACCAGGACAAGCTCCGCCGCAGATTTTCCGGCAGGCGGGTCACCTGTTCCCGAATTTCCTCTTCGGACCAGGGCCGGGTTTGCCGGGTGGCCACACCCAGGGTGGCTGTGCGGCGAGGGGCTTCAAAGACGTAAAACTGTTTGAACACCGACCCCAGGGTGGCCCGGTCCCGGGGTTTCAGAGTGTTGCTTTTCCCATAGAGGTTGGTGGCCAACACGCCTTCCGGGGAAAGCGACCGGTCGATTTGCCGGTAAAATTCGCAGGTCTTTAAATGGTAGGGTACCGACCCGCCTTTGAACGCATCCAGAAGAATCAGGTCATACCTGCGGCCCGGCCGGCTCAAAAATTCCCGCCCGTCCTGGAGGTGAACCCGGAGGGGTCCGCCCTCCCTGAACCCGAAATGTTTGCAGGCCATGTCCCGCACGAGGGGATCCATCTCCACCACATCGATTCCGGCATGGGGATACATCTCCTGCAGAAAGCGGGGAAGCACCCCGGCCCCCAGCCCGACAATCAAAATCCGGGACGGTTGGGGGAAAAACAGCAGGGAGGCCATGAACAGGCGGGTATACACCAGAACCAGGGTCTCGGGACGGGCCGTCTCGATCCGGCTTTGCAGAAAAAACTGGCCCCGGCTCCTGAACCACATATCCCGGAATCCCTCCCGCTCAAACACCCAGATATCGTTGAATGGCGACCGGGCATGGTCTACTACGATCCGATCCGGATCGGATGATGTCATGGTCTTAATCCTCGAAAAACAGATGAAAAATGCCCTGATTCGGCCTCCCGCGCCCAGAAATGCCGTAGATTTTTCAAAATATTACAAAAATTTTCAAACCTCGGACACTTATGATAACATGGACTTAAAGTCATCTAAGCCCTTTCCCGAAAAGCAGATTAAGGAAATTAGAGCGGGAAAGCTTTCTAAAAATCACAAAAATTCTTCACCGGTCGGAGTCCCCAAAATGCCTAAAAGAGTCTTGAAACATAAAGTCGGACTGGAACATCACGGTATAAAAAACGTCAATGAAATATTCTGGAACCTCACCACTCCGGAATTGTATGAACATATCATCCGCAACCAGGAAGGGGTCATTTCCCACCTGGGACCTATCTGCGTTAAAACCGGCGAACATACCGGCCGGTCCCCCAACGATAAATTCATCGTTCAGGAACCCACCAGCCAGGACAACATCTGGTGGGGCAAGGTCAACAAACCGTTCCCGGTGGATAAGTTCGACGCGCTGTACGCGCGGGTCCTGGCTTACGTTCAGGGCAAAAATCTTTATGTGCAGGACTGCCTGGCGGGCTCCGATCCCCATTACCAGCTTCATATCCGGGTTATTACGGAAATGGCCTGGCAAAGCCTGTTTGCCCGCAACATGTTCATCCAGATCAAGGACCGCGAAAAACTGGAAAACCATACTCCGGCCTTCACCATCATCGGCCTGCCGGGATTTAAGGCCGTACCGGAAATCGACGGCACCAATTCGGAAACCTTCGTCATCGTCGACTTCAGCAAGCAGTTGGTATTGATCGGGGGCACCAAGTACGCCGGGGAAATCAAGAAATCCGTATTCTCCATTCTCAATTATCTGTTGCCCTATAAGCACAAAGTGTTGTCCATGCATTGTTCGGCCAATATGGGAGACAAGGAGGACACGGCCATCTTTTTCGGTCTGTCGGGGACGGGCAAAACCACCCTGTCCGCAGATCCCAACCGCAAACTGATCGGGGACGACGAGCATGGATGGAGCGGAGACGGCGTTTTCAATTTTGAAGGCGGCTGTTACGCCAAGGTGATCAAGCTCCGCAAGGAAGCGGAACCGGAAATTTTCGATTGCACCCGCCGCTTCGGCACCCTGCTGGAAAACGTGGTGATGGATTACAATACGCGGCGGCTGGATCTGGACGACTCCAGCTTCACGGAGAACACCCGCGCCGGTTATCCGCTGACGCATATCAGCAACTCCGTGCCGGAACGGCGCGGCGGTCATCCGGAAAATGTGATCATGCTGACCTGCGACGCCTACGGGATCATGCCGCCGGTAGCCAAGCTGACCCCGGAACAGGCCATGTACCATTTCATTTCGGGATACACCGCCAAAGTCGCGGGCACCGAGCGGGGCATGAGCCGCGAACCGTCCGCTATTTTCAGCACCTGTTTTGGCGCGCCGTTCATGGCCCTGCATCCTTCCGTCTATGCCAATCTGCTGGGTGAAAAAATCGCCCAGCACAATGTCGATTGCTGGCTGGTCAATACGGGTTGGACCGGTGGGCCCTATGGCGTGGGGAACCGGATGGAAATCGCCCATACCCGCGCGATGATCAACGCCATTCTCAACGGCAAACTGAAAAAGGTTTCCATGAGAACGGACCCGATCTTCGGCCTGCAAGTGCCCGAATCCTGCCCGAACGTTCCCGTCGAAGTGCTCGATCCCCGGGGTACCTGGAAAAATCCTGAGGCTTACGATGAAAAAGCCCGCGAACTGGCGGCGCAGTTCATCGAAAACTTCAAGGAATACCAGGAACATGTGAGTCAGGAGATTATTGCCGCGGGACCGCAGGCACCCGCCGGCAAAAAAGCCGCCATCAAACAAATCAAATAGCCCTCTGCGAGATGGGTTGACGGTTAACGGCTATCGATGATCCCTGAGCACATTCCGGG
>JABAHQ010000368.1_pt1 | contig 83841 bp, 71 predicted proteins | sample 7062091 | NCBI WGS metagenome assembly JABAHQ01 (sample SAMN14534359, study PRJNA622989) | marine sediment metagenome | biome: marine biome [ENVO:00000428]; feature: marine pelagic biome [ENVO:01000023]; material: deep marine sediment [ENVO:00002113] | place: India: Gulf of Kutch | collected...
GCGCCACAGCGCGAATCCACCCGCGCGTCACACGCGCAACGCGAGCACGGCTTTGTTCTCCGTGCGCAGGCAAGCGATAGCCGTCGATCTCACCAAACCTCAAAACCACAATACCCATTCCACGTCACTTCTAACTAAATGTAGTGCGCCTAAACGACGGTTTGCATTCTGACGAAACCGCGGCATAATCCGGCGTAGACTACATGGATCAACGGTTTGACTCCGGATAATCCGACTTCGCCAGATCGGTTGAACGTCGGTGTTCCGAGCCGCTTCGCACAGGGAGGTGCGTCATGGCCGGTCCTCGTCTTCTCGACCGCGTTCGCTCGGCGATTCGCGCCCGCCAATACAGCTACCGCACGGAACAGGCATATGTGCACTGGATCCGGCGGTTCATTCTCTTTCACGGCCGTCGCCACCCTTGGGAGATGGGGAAACGCGAGGTCGAGACCTTCCTCACCCACCTCGCCGTCGACCGGCATGTCTCATCCTCGACCCAGAATCAGGCCCTGAGCGCGATTCTCTTTCTCTACAAGGCGGTGCTCGAGCACGAGCTCGAGTGGGTCGACGACGTCGTGCGCGCGAAGCGCAAGGTCCGAGAACCCGTCGTGCTCGCTCCGGAGGAGGTCCGGACGCTGCTCGGACACCTGGGCGAGCCCTACCACTTGATGGCCCTGCTCCTGTACGGGGCCGGGCTGCGACTTCGAGAGTGTTTGCGGCTGCGGGTCAAGGACGTCGACTTCCGCTACCGTCAGATCACGGTCCGCGACGGCAAGGGAGGCAAGGACCGGGTGACGGTGCTGCCCGATGCGGCCATCCCGGGGCTGCAGCGCCAGGTGGAACACGCGCGGGCACTTCTGGCCGCAGACATTCGGGAGCGCTTCGAGGGTGTCTCGATGCCTTACGCGCTCGCGCGAAAATACCCCTCGGCGCCGTTCGCGCTCGGCTGGCAGTACGTGTTCCCTTCTCGGGCGTTGGTGAGAGATCCGCGCTCCGAACGCATGCTGCGCCACCACGCCCATGCGGATGCGGTGCAGCGCGCGGTCAGGCAGGCGGTACGCAAGGCCGGTATTCACAAGCATGTCACCACGCACACGTTCCGGCATAGCTTCGCAACCCATCTGCTCGAGCGCGGAGCGGATATTCGCACCGTGCAAGAGCTACTCGGCCACAGCAACGTGCAGACCACGATGATCTATACCCATGTGCTGCAGCGCGGCGGGCTCGGCGTTCGCAGCCCGGCCGATGCAGTCGCGGGGCCGCTGGACGGGGCCCAACGCTAACGCCGGCGCGTTTCGCCGGACAGGGGCATGCTGTGCGGGGTGCTCAGGGGCGGCTGTGAGAAACCTCACACCGGGAACGAATCCTGGCCGTTCCGAAGGTTCGACTGAGCCTGCCGCTTCAAACACAAACCTAGTACGGGCATGCGGTAGCCGCAACCTGAGCATTGGTGGGCTTGATCTCGCATTCCGCGAGACTCGACCCACCCTGCGCAGCTACGCGTCGTGCGAGTTTCGCGGTGGGCTTCGCCTTCGGCTCAGCCCACCCTACGGCTGGCGGCGATGGGGTTTGTGGTGGCCTTCGCCTGCGGCTCAGCCCACCCTACGGCGCTCAGCCCACCGTGCCGACTAGGACTCGGTAGTGCTCGGATCAGCGGTTCTTGAGGCGTTCGACCAGAGCCCGCATGGCCGCCTGGGTCTCGTCGCTCGCCCAGGCCTCGGTGAACTCGGGCGGCACGATGGATGCCAGCTCCTCGAAGGCGGGCGGCAGGTCGGCGCGGGCCGTCATGCGCGTGCGGGTCATGGCGGCCTGCGGCAGCGCCAGCAGAGTGCGACACCATTCGATGGCGGTCCCAATCACCTCGTCGGGGGGCACGACCCGGTCGACGAGCCCCAGGCGCGCGGCCTCACCCGGACCGACCAGCCGCGCCTCCACGCACAGGCGCTCGGCGGCCCGGGGGCCGACCAGGCGTTCCAGGGCCTTCAGTATCACCGGGGGGATCGGCAGACCCACCTGGACCTCGTTGAGCCCGATCTTGGAGTGACCCTCGGCCATCACGCGGTAGTCGCAGAAGAGGGCGAGCACGGCTCCGCCGGCCGTGGCGTGGCCGGTGATCGCGGCCGCGACGGGCAGCCGGGAGGCGGAGAGCGCGTGCAGCGACGCAAACAGCGCCTCGAAGGTGGCCATGGCCTCGTCGTACTCGCGCTCCATCAGGTAGGGCACGTCCAGCCCCGCCGAGAAGAAACCCGGCGCCCCCGAGACGACCAGCGCCTGGGCACGGTCGTCCGGCGCACGCTCCACTGCCTGCGCGAGCTCCGCCAGAAGCTCCTTGCGCAGAGCGTTCGCCGGAGGATGATTCAGTCGCAGCTCGCGAACGACGTCGTGGTCTATGATCTTCAGCATCACCCCTCCCAGAAAGGTTGTAACCTCTACGGTGCGGGCCGCCGCAGCCGGCGGGCTGCGGCCATGGGCAGTCAGCCGAAGCTGGCGAGCGGCGCAGGACGACGCCATCATTTCGGGCGAGCCAGGGACGGCGAGCCGACAGGCGGAGCGAGCACCCCGTTCCGGGAACTTACGTCACTGCAACGCGCAGTTTACAGCCCGGGTCGATGTCGATCGATACGGCCATCGAGACGCTCAAGCATCGGCGCACGAAGATCGTAGCGACGCTGGGGCCGCGATCGGATGATACCGGCAGCATCCGCGAGCTGTTGCAGGCGGGCGTCGATGTCTTTCGGCTGAACATGTCCCACGGCGACCCTGCGGGCCACCGGACCAGCTACCAGCGAATTCGCGAGGCTGCCCATGGCGTCGACCGGCCCACCGCCGTGCTGGTGGATCTGGCCGGCCCGAAGATCCGCGTGGGCCGTTTCGAACACGGTTCCGTGCGGCTGCACGCGGGCGATCCGGTGACCGTCACCACGCGGGACGTCCTCGGGCACGCCGGTCTGATACCCTCGCAGTACGAGGGGCTCGCCCGCGACGTGGCGCCCGGGGATCACGTCTTGTTGGCCGACGGGGTCATCGAGCTTCGGGTCGAGCGCGTGGCGGGCACCGAGATCCACTGTGTCGTGCTGCATGGCGGGGAGCTCTCGGATCGGAAGGGGATCAACCTGCCCGGAGTGGACGTCTCCGCGCCCTCCTTCACCGACAAGGACCGCCGGGACGCACGCTTCGCGCTCGAGCTGGGGGCGGATTTTCTCGCGCTGTCCTTTGTGCGCCGGGCCTCCGACGTGCACGAGCTCAAATCGCTCATCGATGAGGCGGGGCGGGTCACCCCGATCATCGCCAAGATCGAGAAGCCCGAGGCGCTTGCCCGCTACGACGAGATACTCGATGCCGCGGACGGGATCATGGTGGCGCGCGGAGACCTGGGCGTGGAGCTGCCGCCCGAGCGGGTGCCGGTGGCGCAGCGCCACCTGATCGACCGCGCACGCGCGAAGAACAAGCCGGTCATCGTCGCCACGCAGATGCTCGAATCGATGGTGGTCAACACGCGGCCGACGCGCGCCGAGGTCGCCGACGTCTCGCACACCGTCTCGAGCGGTGCCGACGCCGTCATGTTGTCGGCGGAGACGGCAACGGGGGCACATCCCCGGCTCGCCGTCGAGATGATGGATCGCATCGCGCGTCAGACGGAGGGCTATCTCTGGACCCAGGGCGCCTTCGAGGCCTTCACGCGCGACTCCCGGCGCGAGCCGCCCCTTCCCTTCGGAGATGCGGTGGCACGCTCCACGGCGTTGCTGTCCCGCGACCTGCTGGTGCGCGCCATCGTGGTCATCTCAGAGAGCGGCATGTCGGCCGCCACGGTGAGCGCAGCGCGCCCCGCCGCGCCCGTCGTCGCCGTATCACCGCATGCGTCGACCTGCCGCAAGATGAGTCTGTACTGGGGGATCGTCGCGGTCCCGGTGTCGCCCGAAAATCTGGCTGACCCAGCGGCGCTCGCACGCCGGCTCACCCGTGAGCTGGAGCTGGCCGAACCCGGCCAGTTCGTGCTCACCGTTCGTGGCTTTCACAGCGACCCCGTGCAAAACACCCCGACCATCACCCTGCTCCGGGTGTAGTCAGGTGGTGGGTTTCGCTTCGCTCAACCGAGGTCACGGCGAGAGCCAGCAGGGGTCAGGTCTTGCAATGCCACATTCGGTCAGCTAGCTGGAGTTGAAGGTGGATTTAACTCGAATGTGGCATTGCAAGACCTGACCCCCCGGCCGCACGGACGCTCTACCGACGCGGGAAGCGTTGATTGAGCACGGCTCGGCCCCGCGTCCCGTCAAGGTTGCAAGACTGTTTCGGGGCTTGCGACGAAGAGGCGGGTGCCCCGAGACCCAGCATCGCCTTCAGTGCGACCGAGCCGCTCAGTCCTCCTCCTGCTTGGGCTTGAACGCGGCGGCCAGCTTCTCCTGGATCTGGTGCGGCACCGGATCGTAGTGGCTGAACTCCATGGTGTACGATCCCGCGCCCCCGGTCACCGATTTCAGCTGCGACTGGTAGTTCTCGAGCTCGCTGAGCGGCACCTGCGCGGAGACGACGACCAGGCCGTCGGAGAGAGCCTCGGTGCCGTTGATGCGACCGCGCTTGGACGAGAGATCCCCCGTGATGTCCCCCATGCTCTCCTGGGGGGCCGTCACCGAAACATTGACGATGGGTTCGAGCACGATGGGCTTGGCCTTCCCGATGGCGTCCAGGAACGCCTTCTTGCCCGCGGTCACGAAGGCGACCTCCTTGGAGTCCACAGGGTGGTGCTTTCCGTCGTAGACCGCGACGCGTACGTCCTGCATCGGGTACCCCGCGACGGCGCCGGATTCCAGAACCTGGCGGATGCCTTTCTCCACCGCCGGGATGAACTGGGACGGGATCACGCCACCGACGATCTGGTCGATGAACTCGAAACCCTCACCGCGGGCGAGGGGCTCGATACGCAGGAAAACCTCTCCGAACTGCCCCGCGCCCCCGGTTTGCTTTTTGTGGCGGTGATGGCCCTCGGCGGGCGTGGTGACCGTCTCCCGATACTCGATCTTCGGCGGATGGGTCTCCACCTCGACGTTGTAGCGATCGCGCAGCCGCTCCAGCATGACGCGCAGGTGCAGATCGCCCAGCCCTCGTATGACCGTCTCGTTGGTGACTCGATTGTGCTCCACCCGCAGACACGGATCCTCGGCGTTGAGCTTCTGGAGGGCATCGGAGATCTTCTGCTCGTCCCCCCGCGTCTTGGCACGCACCGCCAGCCCCAGCATCGGCGCCGGATAGTCTATCGGCTGCATGCGTATCTCGTCCTCGTCGTGCGAGTCGTGCAGCACCGCGTCCAGACGGATGTCGTCGACCTTGGCGACCGCACAGATGTCTCCCGGTATCCCCGCATCCACCTCGACGTGCTCTTTGCCGTGGACCTTGAACAGATGCCCTACCCGAAACGGTTTGCGGCTATCGCCAATAAAGAGCTGGCTGTCCTTGGTGATGGTGCCCTGATGGCACCGGAAGACACCGAGTCGGCCGACGAACGGATCGATCGTCACCTTGAAGACGTGCGCGAGCGCGTGCTTCCCCGGGTCGGGCTCCACCGCCACCGGCTCGGCCGCGTCGCCCTCGCCGCGCACGAAAGGGGGAGGATTCGCCTCCTTGGGGTTGGGCATGAGTCGGGTGATGACCTTCAACAGCTCGGGCACCCCGACCCCGCTCTCGGCGGAGACGAAACAGACCGGCATCAGGTGACCCTCGCGCAAGGCCGTCTCGAAGGCGTCGTGCAACTGCTCGGGATTGAGCTCCTCACCCTGCTCCAGGTACGACTCCATCAACGCCTCGTCGACCTCCACGACCTGATCCACGATCTTCTCGTGCGCTTCCGCTACCGACGAGAGGTCGGTTTGCGCGTCGCCCGGTTGGAAAAAGCAATCGACCACGGCGCTGCCGCCGTCCGCGGGAAGATTGATCGGAAGACACTCGGAACCGAAGGTCTCCGTCACTTGATCGAGCAACGCCTGAAGATCGATGTCCTCAGCGTCGATCTTGTTGATCACGAACATGCGACACAGCCGGCGTTTGGCCGCCGCTTCGGCCATGCGCCGGGTGGTCATCTCGATGCCCGAACGTGCGTCGATGACCACGGCGGCCGTCTCCACGGCCGGCAACACACTCAGGGCCTGACCCATGAAATCGGGGTATCCGGGCGTGTCGATGAGATTGATGTGGGTGGCTTCGTCATCGACGCTCATGACAGACGCGTAGAGGGAGCTCTGATGCGCCTGCTCCTGGGGCTCGAAGTCGCTGACAGTGTTGCCCTTGGCGACACTGCCCCGAGCGCCAATGGCAGCCGTCTGGTGGAGCAAGGCCTCGGCCAGCGTCGTCTTACCCGAGCCACCATGTCCCACCAGAGCGACGTTTCGGATGTCTTCTGTGGTGTAAGCGGGCATTGATTCCTCCTCGTCCCGGGACGGTGCTTCGATGTGTACGTTGCCACCCGGCGAGGTGCCTCACAGCGGGTCGCCCGCAGAGCGGCGCTCACGCGGATCGCGGTCGGCCCGGCTCCCGGGGCCCGACGAGGATCACGGGGCTTTTGGGTCGTCCTGCTGGAGATCGAGCGGCACGCAACGGGCTCCGCTGACGCGAGTGTGGCCCTCGAAGCTCAGATGGGTCAGTATAAGAGTCACGCGCAGAGACGCAAGGAGAAGGAAGCCGGCCCGCCCGCCGAGGCCGCCGTCAGTGAGGCCCTCGGCCGGATACGACCCCGGCGTCGCTGTATCTCGCGAGAATCGCTCGAGCGGCGCGGGCCAGCTAGCTCTCACGGGTGAGACCCCAGGCCCACGGCCCGGCCGAACGGCGTCCTTTCGGCCCTCGCCCCCGGGTACACGAACGCGTCATCGTAGAGATGGCTCACGAGCGGGACGATGTCCGAGTCGATGCGCTCGGGGGTATCGGATCCCGTGCCCCCGCACCGGCGAGAGGCCCGAACACGCAGCGCAGCCCGGAGGCCGCAAATGCTCACGGAGACGACAATCGTGTGCCCCTATTGCTGGGAAACGTGCGAGATGACGGTCGACTGCTCCGCAGGCGAGCAGCGTTACATCGAGGATTGCCCGGTCTGTTGCCACCCGATAGAGCTTCGGGTTCGGCTCGACGAAAGCGGAGAGCTCATCGAGCTCGAGGCGACGCGACTCGACGCGTGAACGCCTCAGGCCGCTGCGTCACCGATCTTCAGCGTCGTGTCCGCCCCTCTAGCGTCCAAAGTGTGCAGCACCACGGGGCGGCGCCAGACCCGGTGGATGTACTCGAGCACTTTGCGGGCGCGCTCCACGTCGAGCCCCCGTCCGTCGATTTCGTGCTCATGGCGCAGGACCATGCTTCCATCCTGTCCCAATTCCGTCACGCTGACCCGTGGGGACCCGTAGTTGAACTTCGGCGCGAGTATCGCCTCGTGAACACGGTTGGGATCTCGATCGACGACCTTGATCTCGCCGTTACGCTTCGCCTCGTACACGAACAGCCCTAGCTCGTCGGCCAGCTCCGCCTCGAGATAGTTGCGTACGAATCCGAAATCGTCCTCCTCGCACAGGATACGCCGAGCGGCGTCGATGCCGCCGCGCTCCACAATTCGATCCCACATGACGAAACCCAGGTGATACGGATTCACCGTAAGGGCGACCTGGTGATCGGCAGCGACGGGCCGAACCACGTCGGAGTGCGTCTTCATCGCATCCACGTAAAAGTCGTTGGGCAGAAATTGCGCTTCGCGCAACAGGCGCGCATGCCAATAAGAAGCCCAACCTTCGTTCATGATCTGGCAGGCGAAGACGGGATAGAAGTAGAACGATTCTTCCCGCACCGCGAGGAAGATGTCGCGCTCCCAGTCGTCCATCTCCGGGGCATAGCGCGCGATGAACCACAACAAATCGGTCTCGGGGCGCGGCGGAACGGGAGCTCGTTGCGTCCCTTCGGCACGCTCGCGCTTGACCGGCTCTTCCCCCGGAAGCGCACCGAAACGCGTACCGAATTCTCCGCGTGGCCTGTCCCTGTCCACCTCCGCACGCCTTCCGGGCTCGCCCGTGTACCCACCGCGGTGCAGGTGCAGGTTGAGATCGATATGCTGCTCCAGTGCGAGTGCCGCGTCGAGGACCCGCTCTACGCGGTCATTACCGTAGGCGTCGATGGCCTGCTCGATGCGCTGGGCATGACTTGCCGCCAGCTCGACGATGCGATGGCCCACCTGCCGCTGCGTACGCAGGAAGAGCTCATTGTTCTTGGAGAAATCCGCGTGCCCGAGCACATGAGCGCAAACCAGCGTGTTCTCCGCCAGCGAGTTGTTGTTGGCCAGATAAGCGCGGCCCGGGTTGCCGGGGAACACCACCTCGAAAATCCGAGACTGCCCCATGCGATGCTGCACGAGCTGGTGGATGTAACGCACGCCGAATGACCAGTGCGGCATGCGCACGGGCAGCCCGTAGACCGCCACCTCCATCATGAAGCTGGGAGGTACGACTTCGAACTCAACCGGAAAGTAATCAAGTCCGAGCTTCTGTGCCAGCTCTTCGAGCTGCGCTCGGAACCGGGAGAACTCTTCAACCATCGGCTTGCTCTTACCTCACTCTTCCTGCTCTGCCGCCTGGTGGATGAAAAACTCGCGAATCGCTTGCCATATGTCGTCCTGACTGCTCACCGCGTAGCTGCCGGCACGCGCTCCGCCCCGGGAGAGCTCCTGGAAAAGACGGCCCATCTCGGTATTGAGCTTGTCGGGCGCCCGGCGTGCGATCTCCACGTAACCCATGTAGTTCATCCGCTCGACCAGGTCACTCAGCGCTCCCTGAGCCGCGTCGTGGTCGGCGGCGAAGTTGTCGCCGTCCGAGGCGTAGAACAGGTAACAATTGTAGCGGCTCGGGTCATAACGCTCACCCAGAATTTCGAGGGCGAGATTGAATGCTTTCGACGCCTCGGTGCCACCGGAAGCGCGCACGGAGAAGAACTCATCCTCCGAAAACTCCCAGGCATCCACCGTGTGTCCGAGGAAAACCGTCTCGATACGGGTGTGCTGCCTGCGGATACCCTGAAGCGCCCAGAAGAAGAACGTCTTGGCCAGCTTGCGCGACTGCTCGTCCATGCTCGACGACACATCGAGCACGAAGATCACGACAGCAGTGGTCGACGGCCGCGGCCGTCGCGCGATCTGCCGGTAGCGCAGGTCATCGTCGGTGAAGGGTACGGGGTCTTCCTGGATGGCACGTCGCTTGACCGCCTCCTTGAGGGTCCTGCGGCGATCGAGACGCGCCCGCACACCGCGCTTGTCCCAACCCTCGCGCACGAAGTCCGTATCCTCCATGCTGTCACTGGCGCGCGGCTCCAGGTGGGGGAGCTTGAGCTCCTCCCAGAGCCAATCGAGGATGTCGTCGACCTTGAGCTCGAGCACGAACTCAACCTCGCCGCGGCCCGTTCCGGCGCCGCCCGATCCCTGGCCGCGCCGTCCGCCCGGGCGCAGGATGTCGCCGGGCTCGGCCCGCTTGCCCTGCCCCGCACCCGTCTGGCTATCGGAATCGCGCAGGCGGAACCGGTAGTGCTCCAGGAAACGGACCGGCACCCTCACCACGCGGTTTTCCGGGTTGGTCAGAACATCGCGCCCCGAGACGACCTCCGGCAGCGCCCGCTTGACCGACTCGCGGACCTTCTCGTTGTGTCGAAGCCAGTCGCGCGCGCCGCGCGAAAACAAATCGTACCACTTCGTGGTTTGGGTCGGCGCACCCCCGTAACGATGCTCATGCGTCATGACATTCCCCTGCTCCGGTAAGGAGCATAATCCGCACCAGGGATGAATGAGATATCTTGGGGCCGTTCCGTTGCTTCCGCCTCGGAAGCACTCCGGCGTTGGTGGGTATGGGACGAGTAGCCGCGATGAGGGCTATACGCGTTACCGATCCCGAGCCGCATAGTCAGTCCGCAAACCCAATCCCCGTACGTTGAGCCGCCGCCGCGCTACCGCGTTACGGACCCGACCACCGCTTCGGGCATCCGCTGCCCGTTACTCTTGCGAGAGCAGCGTGGTCACATAGTTCAGCGCCTCTTTGGCACTGTGACGATCGTATCCGTACTCCTGCACCAAGCGGTCTTCCACCGCCGATATTTTCTCCTGTGCCTCCTGGTCGGGACGAGTCACCGAGGTCACCAGACGCAGGACGTCGCGGCGTTCCTCGAAGAGATACTGTTCGATCGCCTCCTGCAATCGGGCGTGGCTGCTCAAGGTGAACTTCTCTCCCTGCTTGTAAGCAACCATGGCCTTTCGGACCACCTCCTGCCGGAAAGAGAGCTTACCGGCGTCGGAGACCTGAATCTTCTCCTCGACAGAGCGCAGAAAGCGCTCATCCGGTGGACGCGTCTCGCCGGTAATCGCGTCGGTCAGCTCGCGATTGTCGAGCATGGCCTCCACCTCATCGAGGTACTTCTCGAGCAACCCTTGCGCCTCCTCCTCGAAGGAAGCGAACAGCGCCTTGTGCACGTCCTCTTTCACCCAACGATTGTAGAAGTCCTTGCGGACCACGACCAATAGGTCGATCCAGCGCCGCTTCTGCTTGGCGTCTATACGCGCGTCCGAGTCGATGGCGTCCTTCAACGCGAGCAGGACTTCCATACTGGTGAGGCTGCGCGCCTCGCTCTTGGTGATGGCGCCCGACAGCGAATTGATGACGAAGCGCGGGCTGATGCCGGTGAGCCCCTCCTCCGGGGTCTCGGCGCGAATCCGCTCCACCTCCGCCTCGGAGATCCCTTCGACGCTCTCGCCCGCGTACAGTCGCACCTTCTTGGAGACGTCCAAATCCTCGCGCTCCGAGGGCTCCACGCGGGTCGTCACGGCGAAGACTGCGGCCACCTTGAGCGCATGCGGGTCCAGATGCACGGTATGGAACGCCGGCGCCGAGGAGATCAGCTTACGATAGATCCGCGCCTCGTCCCCGTACGACATGGTGTACGGCACTTGCACGATCACCATGCGGTCAAGCAGCGCCTCGTTCTCCTTCTCCTGGAGGAACTTGCGGAACTCCGCCATGTTCGTGTGGGCGAGAATCGTTTCATCCAGATAGATGAGCGGAAAGCGGGAGACCTTGACGTTCTTCTCCTGGGTGAGCGTGAGGAGCAGGTACAGAAACTCGCGCTTCACCTTCAGGATCTCGATCATCTCGAGGAGACCCCGGCTCGCGGCATACACGGCGCCGGACCACGACCAGGCTCGCGGATCGCCCTCGTCGCCGTACTTGGCGACCTTCGACAAGTCGACCGAACCCACCAGGTCGGCGATATCGGCGGTCGTGGGATCATGCGGCGCATAAGTCCCCACGCCCGTGCGGCTCGCTTCCGCGAGGAAGATGCGCTCGACGGGAAACTGCATGAAGTCGCCCTCGAACTCCTCCTCGAGCCGCGAGCGGCAGTGCGGGCACAGCTCGCCGGTGATGTTCAAATCGTAGGTTTCGCGGAACTCGGGGCGCAGCGTATGCGGAATGAGATGCAGCGGCGACTCGTGCACCGGGCAACTCTCGATCCCGTATAACGCACCTTCATCGGTCTGGCTGTACTCCTCGATACCGCGCTTGAGCAGAATGACGATGGTCGACTTTCCGCCCGAGGGCGGCCCCAAGAGCAGGAGCAATCGGCGACCGACCTCTGAGCCGGCGCTCGCCGCCTTGAAGTAGCCGGCAACCCGCTCGAGAGCGTCCTCGACACCATAGAGCTCACCGGAGAAAAGGCCGATGCCTTCGCGTTCATCGTTCTCGGTCGCTTTCCACCGAAGCATGTCCCAGACGTATTGATGGCTCGTGCGAGACACGCCGCGCGGGTCATTCGGCAGGATTTCCTCTACGAACTCCCGAAAGATGCCTCGCCAGTGCCGCGCCCTGTGTTCGTGCGTGTATTCGGTCAGCGACCTCAGGAATCGTGCCTGTGAGCCCCCGCCCGAGCTGTTCGTGGCCTTCGTCATCGTTGCGACCCGCTAGCCTCAAGTGTTTGGATAGTGATCAAATTGCACCGTCACCAGGAACCGACCCGCTCAAGGTCTCGGACTGCGCCACGCGCCGCCCGCCGAATAGAGTACTCGGCGCTGGCCGGACAGGCAGCCGACACGCCACGCGTATATATATGAGTCCTTTCACAGCCATCCGTTCGTTCACAATAACAGAATTCATGCAATATTCGATCCGCAGTCAAGGCCTGACATGAAGAAGATGCGCATGCACTCGCCACATCTCCGCGCTCGGCGCGCACCCGCGCGCGCCGGGCCTGCAATCCGTTTTATCCCACGACGTGTTGCGGTGCGGCCCGCGCACCCAGAGACCGGAATTCTGACGGATGAGCTCGGGCCAAACTTTTGACGGATCGGGGTGAAACACGGCCTGCGGGTCGGCCTCGGATACCTGCCAGTCACCGCGCGTCAACTCGTCTTCGAGCTGACCAGACGCCCAGCCCGCGTACCCGGCGTAGGCGTGAAATGCGTCGCCCGTCTGCTTTTGATCGAGCATCTCGCGCAGGGTCACTCGGCTGACGCTCACATAAATGTCTTCAGTGACGTGGGTAGCGCGCTTGGGCTGCGTTTTACTCCGGATCAGCAGCAGAATCTGGTTGCGCGCCACCGGACCACCAAAGTACACGCGGTCGAATCGATCCTCGAGCTCCTCGAGATGCGGCAGCACGCTCGCGAGCACCACCTGGGTGGGGCGATTGATCACCACACCCATGGCGCCACTTGCATCATAGTCCACGAGCAGCACGACCGTTTTGGAAAAATTCGGATCGCTGAGTTCGGGGCTCGCGACCAGAAAAACACCTTTATCCAAAGTGGATGCACGAGCCCGCGGCACCGCCGGCTGCGCGCTGGTCACGATGTATGGCGCGGCAATGCCCGTGGTGGCACGCCGATGTGTGTCGGGCCCGGCGTCCGCGCGCGCGAGAGGCGCGTCATTGACGTTCCAAGTCGACTGCGCGCCGGCCGGAGCGCTCAAAACCAGCGCGAACATCGATACCGCGAAGGTCTGTGTGAAACAGATCGAAGCCCATCGGTGGGGACAGTTTCCGATGGTGGGCAACAACCACGCCACAACCCATCTGATCATTGCGTCAGGCCCCGGGACGCAGGTATGAAATGCATACTCTAACCTTAAGCTGGAATAGGCGACTCCGCAAGAATCCGCTTCAACCCGCTTTCGATTCAGCGCACCGTTCAGCATGACGCAGATTGAAGATACCGTGCTTGGCTGTCCCCGACGTCCGCCGATTCCACCGTCGATCTAAATATCGGTCGATTCCCATTATCCATTAACACTCTCGTGCGTGCGCGAGGGGAATCGCCGCGCACGGGCCCGGCGGCCCATGGAACCCACCCGTGACGTTCGCCGGCCTGGGGAGGCCCGGGATCGGCTCGCGCACGCCGCTCCGCGGCGCCTTGTGGCGCGCCTGGAAGGCCCCTGCAACCGAATAAAGGGCGGCAAGGGAGGTGAAATTCCCTCACAAAGGCGCATTGCACGCCTGAGCAGCGCCTGAATCCGCCGTGTCGGGGCGATTTGGGCCCAGAAGCGCCCCAAAAACGGCCGCAGAGCGGACTACGCGCGGTGAGATTGACCCTGTGCGACGCCCGCCCGGCGGCGGTTTCTGCGCGTCTGCGCCTCAGGCGTTCCCCGCGTGGCGGGTCAACCATGCCCGCACCGCCTCCCGCAATCGCGTGCGCCCGGCCTCGTCGAGCCCCCCGGGATCGAATCGATACCGGTAATGAAGGGGCAGGATCACGCCGCCCAGGGCGGCGGCACCGGGGAGAGTGCCCGCGCGGGCGTGGCGCTCGGTCCACCGAAGCAGGGTCTCTCCAGCCGGTCGCTCGAAGCCGGCCCGGGCGAGGTGGCGCTCGATGAGGTAGAGCTCGGAGTCTGCACCGCGCCGCTGTATGGCGCCGGCAGCGGGGGCATGCGGCGCGCCGGCGCGGCGGACGCGTGCCCGGGAGCGCAGCCGCCACACCAGGAACGCCAGCAGAGGCAGCGCCGCCAGAAGCAGCGCGCGCCGACCCGGCCCCTCCGAGTCGCTCAGACGCCAGCGCTGATACTCGTACAGGGCCCAGGCCCAGAGGTCGTAGCCGGGCTGCCACCACCCGGCTTCGCCGGCCTCCCTGGCGCTCCAGACGGGCGGCGTGGTATCGAAGTCCCGCCAACGACCATCGACGTAGACGAGCGCCCACGAATGCGCGTGTCGCCGACGCACGACGTACTGCCGCTCGAGAGGGCTGTACTCGTCGACGGCATACCCGGTCGCATAACGCGCGGGAAGGCCCGCGGCCCGCAGCAGCAGCACCGTGGCCGTGGCGAAGTACTCGCAGTGTCCTGCACGCGAGCGCTCCAGGAAGTGTCGAAGCGGAGTGTAGGCGGCGCGCTCACCTGCGGCGAGCGAATAGCGGAAGTTGTCCCGGAAGTACGCGGCCAGGCGCTCCAGCTTGCGCGCCGGCGTCAGCTCCAACAGACCCAGGCGTGCCGCCGTGCCCTCGAGGAGCCGGCGGTAATGGCGGGGGATGGAGAGGTCAGCGCCGCTGGGCGCCGCATCGAAAGAAGCCCCGGCGCCATAGCGCACGCGGTATTCGATGAGATCCGGCCCCTCGCGCACCTTCACCGCGCCCAGCGGGTTGGTGCTCACGCTGTCCACCAGCAACTCGTCGATTTCGAAGGTGCCGTTGGGGACCGCCAGCAGCCCTCGCCCGTCGTGCAGGTAGGCCGAGATGAGGGCGCTGCGCACATCGCCCTCCGGATCGTGCATCCGCCAGGTCACGCCCGCATCGTTCGACTCCACGCCGGTGAACGTGGTATCGCCTGCCATCCAGATGTTGCCGCTGAAGGTCTGGTAGCTGGCTTCACGCAGCAGCCGTGGCACATCCCCTGCGGAGTCCGTGCGAACCCGCATCACGATCCGGCCCGAGGTTTTCAGTCTGCCGATGTGTCCGAGGCGCATCTGGGCCCGGTAAGGATCGCGGTGCCGCCACCACCGCTCGTGGAACCAATTCATGATCATCGGCTCCATCGCCGCACGCAGCTCGAGCACGCCCAGCTGAGCGACCACACCGCCGCTCATCGCCACGGTGCAGGCCATGGCCCAGACCCAGAGCGGGTATCGCGGCGAGCAGCGTCCTGCCCACAAAGCCCAGCCGACGAGGCCGCACAGGCCCGTGTAGTAGACGCGCGGATCTTCTGCGCCGGCGCTGGCGGCGACGAGACAAATGACCCAGAAGGGCCAGGTCACATCCACACTGCCCGCGTCGCTGATCTGACCTTTGGCTTCGGCGCGGCGAACGCCGAGCAGCAGCGCCGAGAGCTTGGTACGTGCTCGAGTGCTGTAGAGCTGCGCGGCGGTCAGAAAGAACAGGACGAAGGGGAGATGCTCCAGTATCACGTAGACGCCGCGAAACGAGTGCGCGTAGAAGAGATAGATCACCACCAGCAGGAAGGCCGCGGCGCTGGCATCGGCCAGGAGGTTGAACTCCTTGTCGGAGAGCTCCCAGCGCCAGCCGACGAAGCGAGAGCCCTCCAGAGCGAGCGCCATGGGGACAGCGAAGAGGAGCATCTGCACATGCCAGCCCCAGAAGAGCACGGCGCCGCCGAGCAGGAGCGGTGGAAAGGTCATCGCGACCCCCCGGCTCCTGCGGGAGACGCCTCCGGTGGACGCTCGCTCAGAGAGGCCAGCCCCTCGGCGATGCGTCCGCTCTGCAAGCTCCGCAACCGCTCGGGCTGATCACGCATCGGACCCGCTTGCAGCGACGCCGGCGTATCCATGACCACCAGCACCAGGAGCGAGATACCCGCTCGGCGCAAGTGCTCGACCAGGTTGCGCCGCGGTGCATCCCAGTCCAGCAGCACGAGAACGGCTGCGCCCGCGGCCGAGAGGTGAGCGGCGATGATCTCTCGACGCTCGCCGAAAGCTTCGTGGCCGCTCGCCTCGACGCACGCGAGGACCTCGAGCAGGCGTTCGACCGGCGCCGCGCCCGGCCCGGCGGTGAATCGCAGGATCTGCGTGCCCGCCAGGACGAGATCCATCAGTCGCGCCTGTGTCGCGTCCGCGCACACGAGCGAGGCGGCGACCGATACAGCCTCCTCGAAGCGCTCGCTCACGCGGTAACGCATCCGCGTATCCAGGAGCACGGCGTGACGATGGTGCTGCTCACCCTGAAACTCCTTGACGACGGGTTGGCCGAGCCGCGCCCAGCTCGGCCAATGCAAATGCCTCAAGGGATCCCCGGGCCGGTACTCGCGCAGTGCCACGAACTCTTCGGTCAGCCCCCGGGCGCGCGCGTGGTCCGCGCCGCTCGACTGAAGCTCGGGACGGCCGGGCAGATGCAGCCTCGGCAAGGAATACCGGCGTGGCAGTGCCAGCAACGACGCTCCCGCCCCGACCGGTGCGAACGCATTCACGAGGCCGAGCGGGTCCGTACGTTGCACGCTCATCCCGAGCAGACGCACGTAGCCGCGCCGCAGCGCGGTCAGGCTCATCTGCACCCGCACCGTACCGCCGGGGGGAATCTCCGGCACGCTCTGCAACGGTGCGTCGGCCCCGCGCTGGCGGCGCATCAGCCACGCCCACCTCGGATATCCGACGAAGCGGTCGAAGACGTTGCGCCGCCGCTCCGCCGGCGTCTCCTCGGTGCACGCGAACGCTTCGGAGGAGAGCGCCTCCGCGCGCAGGCACTCGCGCACACACAGACCGCGCTGCGGGCGGGATGTATGGTTGGTGAGCCGCACGACGTACCGGAAGGGCTCGCCGGCGGTGACCGAGCGCGGCAGCTCACGAGCCGCCGAGAAGCGCCCGCGGAAAAAGGGGATGCTCAGGAACCCGAAGGCGAGCAGCGCCGCCGCCAAGGTGAATACCTGATAGGCCAGTGTCTGGTGGACATCGATGCCGAAGAGTCCGGCCACACACAGCGCCGTGATGACCAGCTTTCCGGCCGGCGTGAAGCGGCGCCCGACCCACTGGTCCAGCCGATACAGGACATAGAAATTTCGAAGCAGGAAGCGGCGGGACAGGCTCATGGGGGCGTGGCCTTACCCGCCGCTCAGCTCGGCACCTCGACCGTTTCGAGGATCCTCCACACCACGCGCTCGGGAGTCTCCCCCCCGAAGCGGGCCTGTGTATCCATGACCAGCCGATGGGCGATCACGGCCACGGCCATCTCCTGGACATGATCGGGGGTGACGTAATCGAGCCCGTCGAAGAGCGCCACTGCCTGGGCGGCTTTCATCAGCGCCAGCGAAGCGCGGGGGCTGGCACCGATCTGCACGCCTTCCGCACGCCGCGACTCACCCACGACGGCCACCGTATAATGCTTCAGCTCGTCGCTGATGCGCACTTCGTGCACCGAGCGGCGCAGTTCCTCCACCTCGGCGCGCGTGACGCAGGGCCCGATGCCCTCGAGGGGGTGCCGCCTCGCCTGGTCGCTGAGAATCGCCACCTCCTCCGTGGGCGTCACGTAACCCAGGCTGAAGCGCAGCCCGAAGCGATCCATCTGCGCCTCGGGCAGAGGATAGGTGCCTTGAAACTCGATGGGGTTCTGCGTGGCGATGACGAAAAACAGGGCATCGAGCGCTCGCCGGACCCCGTCCGTACTCACCTGCCCTTCGGCCATGGCCTCCAGGAGGGCCGATTGGGTCCTCGGCGAGGCGCGGTTTATCTCGTCGGCGAGCAGAATGTTCGTGAACACCGGCCCCTTGTGAAAACGAAAGCGTCGTTCGCGCTGATCGTATACGGAGACCCCCAGGATATCGGCGGGCAGCAGGTCGGGCGTGAACTGAATGCGTTGAAATTGAGCGTCGATGGAACGGGCGAGCGCCTTCGCCAGGGTGGTTTTCCCGGTGCCGGGCATGTCCTCGAGCAGAACGTGCGCACCCGCGGCGAAGGCGGCGAGCAGCTTTCGCACCGCCGACGATTGCCCGCGAATCACGCGCTCGATATTCTCCGTAACGAGCCGATACGTCTCGAACGGCCGGTGCCGGACCGGCGAGTGTCCTCCTTGTGCGAGCTCACGCCGTTCCAACCCTCGGCACTCCTGGACGACAGGCCGTCTCCCGCCGCGCTCACTACCGTGTCTGCCGGCGCGCTCGAGGTGGATGCTGCAATGCAGCGCGGAGCGCTCCCTCGAGCCGTGGCGGGCGGTGCGCGACACCAACGAAATGCAGCCGGACTGGGTAATATTCGAAGGTCCGGAACCAAGACTCGGACGGGTGAACCCGAACTTTAGCAGGCTCTCGCGAATGCGCACCCGGATCACACGTTGTCTGCGTGCGCAGCCGGATGTCACGCTCACCGGCGCCCAGACGCTGCGCAGCGACGTGGGAAGCGCAGGCACCAGCGACTACGATCTCAACCGCTGGCCGCGGGACGTGCGCAACCTCACCCCTGCCGCGGTGCTCGTGCCCCTCATCGAGCGTTCGGACGGGTTCACGGTCCTGCTCACCGAACGTACGCAGCATCTGAACGATCACGCGGGTCAGATCAGCTTCCCGGGCGGTCGTCTCGAGAGCCAGGACCGGGGCCCCGTCGATGCAGCCCTGCGCGAGACCGAGGAAGAGGTCGGGATCGCGCCCGAGTTCGTGGAGGTGGCGGGCTATCTCGACAGCTACGAAACGGTGACCGGCTACCTCGTGGCTCCGGTGGTCGGCTTCGTACGCAAAGGGTTCCGGCTGCGCCCCGACCACTTCGAGGTCGCGGACGTATTCGAGGTGCCCCTCGATTTTCTCCTGGACCCCCTCAATCACCAGATGCACAGCCGTCACGTGCGCGGTGAGGATCGCCGCTTCTATGTATTCGAGTACGGCGCCCGCTACATCTGGGGGGCGACCGCCGGAATGCTCATGAACCTCTGCCGCCGGCTCCGCGACGAGCTTCCCCCTGAGGCGGAGGACGACGCTTGAGCCGCCCGCGCGAGGCTTGACAGGACCCGACCGGTCACGAAAGCTGTGGCTGGGAGACCCGGTGGGGGGGCGGGAGGCTGCGCGGAGAGCGGCGGGGATTTCGCGTTGTCTCGCGCACGACCCTTTAAATTTCAGAAACCTACCGCAACCTCATCGCTCACACGCTGGCCAAGAACCAGAGAGGAAGCGCCATGAAGAAGCGAGTGACCACAACTCTTCTGACCACCATCCTCGTCGCGCTCGCCGGCCTGCTGCTCGGCTCGGGCGCGCAGGCCGAGGCCGAGGAAGATGCCATCGTCCTCGGGGCCGCGGTCTCGCTCACGGGCAAGTACTCCACCAACGGCAAGCACACCCGCAACGGCTACGACCTCGCGGTCGAGCGAATCAACGCCATGGGCGGCGTTCGGGTGGGTGGTGAGTCGCACCCGCTCAAGATCATCTACTACGACGACGAGTCCACGCCCGCTCGCGGCGCCCAGCTCGCCGAGCGCCTCATCAACCAGGACGGCGTTCGGTTCCTGCTCGGTCCGTACAGCTCGGGGCTCACGAAGGCCATAGCCCCGGTAACCGAGAAGCATGAAATTCCGATGGTGGAGGCGAACGGCGCCTCGCGATCCCTGTTCACGCAGGGTTATCGCTATCTCTTCGCCGTGTTGTCGACGTCGGAGCAGTATCTGGAGAGCGCCGTGGCACTCGCGGCCGAGCTCACGCGCGAGCGAGGCGGCGATCCGTCGGAGCTCAAAGTGGCCATGGCCTTCGAGAACGACCCGTTCTCCCAGGACGTGCGCGCGGGCGTCGTGGAAGACGCCAGGGAGCACGGCATGGACATCGTCGTCGACGACAAGCTGCCGCCGGAGCTCAACGACATGTCGGCCACACTCACCAAGGTGCGCGCACTTCAGCCGGATATTCTGGTGGTTTCCGGCCATGCCAAAGGGGCCGCGCTTGCTATAAGACAAGTCTCCGAGATGCGCGTCTACGTCCCTATGCTGGCACTCACGCACTGCGATTCGGCCGACGTCATCGGAAAGTTCGGTCAGGCTGCGGAACATGCCGCGTGCGCGTCGCAGTGGGATCGCTCGCTTAGCTACAGTGATGAGGTCTTTGGCAGCGCCGAGGACTTCGCTCAGCTCTTCGAGCAGACCTACGGATACGTACCGCCCTACCAGGCCGCCGAGTCGGCGGCGGCCGTGCTGGTGTTCATGGATGCCCTCGAGCGGGCGGGCTCCACCGATCCCCGGGCGGTGCGCGACGCCCTCGCGAAAACGGACATCCAGACCTTCTACGGGAACGTCAACTTCGACGAGACCGGCAAGAACGTCGCCAAGCCGATGGTCCTGTACCAGGTGCAGGACGGCCAGTATCGGGTCGTGGCCCCCCGGCGCTGGGCGGACTCCGAGATCGTCTACCCGCGCCCCAAGTGGCAGTAGTACCGTTAAGTCCATAAATCGCCACGAAGGACACGAAGGCCAGGAAGAGAAAAGCAGAAAGGGATCGCGCCGAGGAAGGCGTTCCAGCGAGCGGGGTGAGCTCCCGGCGCCGGTCCCTCTGATACCAGAGCGGGGCATCCGGCCTGTGGGAGCGGACTTCAGTCGCGCTTGCAAAGCGCTTCTCCCACAGGCAGGGCTCTCCCGCGGGAACGCGTTCCGGATTTCGTGACCTTCGTGACCTTCGTGGTTCCATCTCAGCGCTAGGCGCATACCCTTCCGGTGGACAACCTTCAGCTTCTCCTCGATGCGCCGGTCTTGAACCTTCAGCTCCTCGTGGACGGGCTGCTCGTCGGCGCCATCTTTGCGCTCGCGGCCTACGGGATGGCGCTCGTGTGGGGTGTGATGAACATCATCAACGTCGCACAGGGCGAGTTCGTCATTCTCGGGGGCTATGTCGCGTTTTACCTGGGAAAGGCGGGTATTCACCCGCTCTACGGGATCCCGGCGGCCGCGGTGGTACTGTTCGTGCTCGGCTGGGTCATCTATCGTCTGGTGATCTTCCGTGTCGTGGACCGTGACCTCTTCACGTCCATCCTGGCGACCTTCGGGCTGAGCATCCTGCTTCAGCAGCTCATGAACCAGGGCTTCGGCGCCGACGTTCAGACCGCGGACGCAGGCTTCGGGACGCGATTTTTCTTCGACGGAATGGTCAGTGTCTCCGACGTGAAGCTCATTTCGTTCTTTTTGAGCTTTGTACTCGCAGTCTGCCTGATGCTGTTTCTCAAACGCTCGCGCCTCGGTCAGGCGATTCGCGCCACGGCGCAGAACGCGCGCGCAGCGCGCATCCTGGGCGTCGACACCGATCGCGTCTACGCCACGACCTACGCACTGAACGCCGCCATATGCGGCGCCGCGGGTGCACTCGTGGCCGTGACCTGGGTGATTCACCCCTTTCTGGGTCTGGCCTACACGGTACGCTCGTTCATGATCGTGGTCGTGGCGGGGCTGGGCAACATCGGCAGCGTGGTGGCGGCGGGCCTGGGGCTCGGGGCGGCGGAGAACTTCGCGGGTTTCGTCTTCGGGGCGGAGTTCCAAGTCGCTTTCGTGTTCTCTCTGCTGGTCGTCGTGCTCGTCCTGCGCAGCCTGCGTCTGAGCCGCCAGCGAAGGTATCTGCGGTGAGCGGCCCACCTTCCAGGCTGCTCCTCCATCTCGCGCTGCTGGCGCTGGGGCTATTGGCGCCCCTGTTGCTGCCCGCTTTCACCACGCAGTTCACGTTTCTCTGGATCATGATCGTGTTCGCCCTGTGCTGGGACATCCTCGGCGGGCACATGGGCTACAACTCCTTCGGCAACATCGTTTTCTTCGGTATCGGCATGTACGTATGCGCGCTCACGCAGGTGGGGCTCTATTACGACCTCGCAAAGTACACCGCCGCCTCGGGCGCCATCACCGTCGATCTGACTCCGTATCAGTACTTCACCGGCTTCGGCCTGGGACTCGCGCTGGCGGCCGTGGCCGGCGTGATGGCCGCCATGGTGCTGGGCGCAGCGATCCTGGCCCTGCGCGGCCACTACTTCGCCATCGGCACGCTTGGCCTGGGGATCGCCGCGGGCGAGATAGCCGGCGGCATCGACCTCATCGGCGCGGGCTCCGGCATGGTCACCCCGCTCTTTCCGGGGGAGATCGAATCGCGTCAGCTTTTCTTCTGCTACCTCGCCTTCGTGCTCGCCGTCGTCAATTTCTTGCTTCTGCGTCGCATATACGGCGGACGCTTCGGCCTCGCCTTGAACGCGATCCGCGACGACGAGGACAAAGCGGAGGCGCTCGGCATGCACACGACGCGCTACAAGATCGCCGCGTGGAGCATCTCCGCCTTTTTTCTCGCCATCGCCGGCGGCGTCATCGGCAACGTGGTGGGCTTCATCGATCCCCGCGATGTCGCCTTCGCAGGCGCCACGTTCGGCGTCTGGATGGTGTTGATGGCCATCCTGGGCGGGAAAGGCACCCTATGGGGCCCGGTGGTGGGGGCGATCGTCTTTCACGTCACCCAGGAGCTGTTCTGGACCTTCCTGCTGGGCTGGCAGCGGGTCGCGCTGGGTCTGCTCATCGTGCTCATCGTGGTGTTCTTCCCGCAAGGCATCCTCGGGTGGCTCAAGGAGCGGTACCCGGAGCGCTTCGGGCGCATGACGCTGCGCCGGATTGCCGACGCGCATACCCCATCGAGGAGCGGATGATGGAGCCGTTGCTCGAGGTCGAGAACGTCAGCAAACGCTTCGGCGGTGTGACCGCCAATAACGATATCAGCCTCAACGTGGCCGCCGGCAGCATCGTCGGCCTGATCGGCCCCAACGGCTCGGGGAAGACCACGCTGTTCAACTCCATCGTCGGTCATCATCCGGTCGACTCCGGCTCCATCCGGTTCCGGGGCGGCGAGATATCGCGGCTCCGGGTCACCCAGATCGCCCGTCTCGGGCTGCTGCGCACCTTTCAGCAAACGCGGGTCTTCGTACGCATGAGCTGTCTCGAGAACATGCTGATAAGCCGGCGACACGCCGAGAGCGGGCCAACCGCGCTGTTCGGGGACTTTCCACGCTCGGCCCGGGACAAGGCAGAGGAGCTACTCGGCTTCGTCGGGCTGTACCCCAAACGCCATCTGCCCGCGGGCGACCTCTCCTTCGGCCAGCAGAAGCTGCTCGAGTTCGCCATGGCGCTGATGAACGAGCCCCGGATGCTCCTCATGGACGAGCCTACTGCGGGCATCAACCCCACGCTGATCAACGGGCTCATGGATCGCCTGCGCCGCGCCAACGCCGAGCTCGGCGTGACATTGCTCGTGATCGAGCACAACATGCGCGTGATCATGAATCTCGCGGAGCATATCTACTGCCTGGCGCACGGGGATCTGCTGGCCGAGGGCGCGCCGGAGGACATCCGCAGAGACCGGCGCGTCATCGACGCGTATCTCGGGGCGCACTGATGGCGCCGAAGAGCCCTCCGGAGCCGGATGCGCCGCCCCTCGCCGTGGACGACGTGGCCCGCGGTGCAGAGGCGCTGCGCGAGGCGGGCGTCCCCGTCGAGCAGCTCGCGGCTCTCGCGCGTCACCGCCCGTTTCTGGAAATCCAGGATTTGCTTGCCGGCTATGGGTCCATGGAGATCCTCCACGGCCTGAACCTGCAGGTGGCGGAGGCACAGTCGCTGTGTCTCATCGGACCGAACGGAGCCGGGAAATCCACGGTACTTCACTCGATTTTCGGCTTCACCACGATCAAAGGCGGCCGCATCCGCGTCGACGGGCGCGACGTCACCACACTCAGCGCCAAGGACAAACTACGCAATGCAGGCGTGGCCTACGTCCTGCAGGACAACGCTGTCTTCCCGGACATGAGCGTGGAGGAGAACCTCTGGATGGGCGGATACCTCATGCAGAACGCCGCAGACGCCAAGCGGGAAACCGAACGCGTGCTTGAGAAGTACTCGCGCCTCGCGGCGCGGCGCTCCCAGCCCGCGCGCGTCTTGTCGGGGGGGGAGCGACGACTCCTCGAGATCTCGCGCGCCCTGATCATGAACCCGCGCGTGCTGCTCGTGGATGAGCCATCCATCGGCCTCGAACCGCGCTATATCGACATGGTTTTCGAGATCCTCGCCGATCTGCAACACAATGAGGGCAAGACCATCATCCTGGTGGAGCAGAACGCCAAGAGGGGCCTCGAGTACGCCGACATCGGCTACGTCTTGGTCGACGGGCAGCTCGCCCGCGCGGGACCGGGCGAGGATCTGCTCCAGGACCCGGAGGTGGGCCGGCTGTTTCTGGGTGGATGAGGCCTCGGCTGCCCGGGTAGTGGTTGTCCCCGCCGGGACATTGTCCTAAGGTGCCGAAGGCGCTCGTAGCAGAACCAAAAAAGGGAGGCAAGGTCGATGCCGCATAACAACGATACCGCCAAATACGTACGTCATCCGCTGAAAGCTCTGACCTTCTTCGTGCTGGTGGCAGGGGTGGGGGGCGTGAGTGCCCAGTCGGACGCGGGGACAGAGCCGACCCCGGACGTCCGGCCCATGGCCACGGTCCGCGCCTCGGCTTTCGGCCTCCTCGACACCAACGGCGACGGCTACCTCACCCGCGACGAGATCGAGGACCCGGTCACGCGCAGCCAGTTCGGGTCACTGGACGGGAATCACGACGGTCGCCTGGACAGGGCGGAATACAGCGGAATCGCGCAATAGGCTTTCCCACGGGGGCAACCGACCGTCGCGCCCTCACCCCTGCTCGAGCACCTCCGCGACGGCGGTGCCGACTTCCCGCGTGCTCGCGTTGCCCCCCATGTCAGGGGTCCGCGGCCCGCCGTCCGAGAGGACGCGCTCCAGTGCGCGTTCCACCGCGCGCGCGGCGTCCGCGTGACCCAGGTGCTCGAGCATCATCGCGCCCGACCAGATCTGGCCGATGGGATTGGCGATACCCCGTCCGGCGATGTCCGGCGCGGAGCCGTGCACCGGCTCGAACATGGAGGGGAACTCCCGCGGCGGGTTGATGTTGGCGGACGGGGCGATGCCGATGGTTCCGGCCACGGCGGGTCCGAGGTCCGAGAGAATGTCGCCGAGCAGATTGCTGCCTACTACCACGTCGAACCAGTCCGGGTGCAGCACGAAGTGGGCGCTCAGTATGTCGATATGGTACTGGCTGGTGCGCACATCGGGATAATCAGCAGCGATGGCGGCGAAACGCTCATCCCAATAGGGCATGGTATGGATGATGCCGTTGGATTTGGTGGCCGAGCTCAGGTGCTTCTTCGGACGCGCCCGTGCCTGCTCGAAAGCGTAGCGCAGGATCCGATCGACCCCCCGGCGGGTGAACACGGACTCCTGCACGGCCATCTCCGCCTCCGTCCCCGCGTACATGCGCCCGCCGATATCGGAGTACTCGCCCTCGTTGTTCTCGCGCACGACGAGAAAATCGATATCCTCGGGCCGGCGATCACGCAGCGGGGAGATCATCCCGGGCATCATGCGCACCGGTCGCAGGTTGACGTACTGCCTGAACTCACGGCGGATAGGGATGAGCAGGCCCCACAACGAGACGTGATCCGGCACACCCGGATACCCCACCGCCCCGAGGAAGATGGCGTCGTGGGCGCGTAGCTGCTCGATGCCATCCTCGGGCATCATGCGTCCGGTGCGCTGGTAAGTCTCACAGCTCCAGGAGAAGCTGTGCCATTCGAAGGCGACCCCGTAGCCGCGGCCGACCGCGTCGAGAACCCGGATACCTTCGGGCACGACTTCTCGCCCGATGCCATCGCCGGGAATGACGGCGATCTTGTAGCTCGTCATGGCTGCACCCGTCATGTATCTCGCGGCGACACGCGTGCTCAGGAAGAGCGGCGCCCGCAGCCGCTGCCGCCCGCACGGCATGCACCTGCCTGCGACAGAATGATATATTTATGCCACTAGGGAGGGGGAATCAACCGAAGGTCGCCGAGCGGCGCGGGCCCGCGGCCCGCACGGGCGCTCTCTCGTGATAGCGTCACTGATTCCTGATCGCTCACTGAGCCTGCAACCCCGGGGAGCACATCGAGGCATGAGAGTCGGAGTACCCAAGGAACGCTGGGAGGGCGAGACGCGGGTCGCGGCCACGCCCGAATCGGTCAAGAAGCTCGTCGCCCTCGGGCTGGAGGTCGCAGTGGAGAGCGGCGCCGGCGCCCGGGCCTACTTCCATGACGAGGCTTACCGCGAGGCCGGAGCATCCATCGGCGCGGGGGAAGAGGAAGTGTTGAGGGATGCGGATATGGTATTCAAGGTGAGGCGCCCGCACGCCGACGAGGTGGAGCTTATGAAGCGCGGCGGGGTATTGATCGGCCTGCTGTCCCCGCACGGCGATCTCGAGAGCGCTCGACGTTACGCCGAGCAAGGGGTCGTCGCGTTCGCGCTGGAATTCATGCCGCGCATCAGCCGCGCGCAGTCGATGGATGCGCTGTCATCACAGGCCAATCTCGGCGGGTACAAGGCGGTCGTCGACGCGGCGGCGCTCTTCATGCGGGCGGTGCCTATGATGATGACCGCAGCGGGCACCATCGCGGCGGCGCGCGTCTTCGTCATGGGCGCGGGGGTCGCCGGCCTCCAAGCCATCGCCACCGCCAAGCGTCTGGGCGCCATCGTCAGTGCGACCGACGTGCGGCTCGCCGCGAAGGAGCAGGTGGAAAGCCTCGGCGCCAAGTTCGTGATGGTGGAGGACGAGGAGGCGACGCAGGCCGAGACCGCCGCCGGCTACGCGAGGGAGATGAGTGAAGAGTACAGACGGCGCCAGGAAGAGCTCGTCGCCGAGACCATCAAGAAGCAGGACATCGTCGTCTGCACCGCCCTCGTCCCGGGCCGCCCTGCACCGCGCCTCGTGAGCGAGCAGATGGTGCGAAGCATGAAGCCCGGATCGATCATCGTGGATCTCGCCATCGAGCAAGGCGGGAATTGCGAGCTGGCACGGGCCGACGAGATCGTCGACGTGGACGGCGTCAAGATCATGGCGCACACCAATCTGCCTGGCCACCTGCCCGTGGATGCGTCGTCCCTCTACGCCAAGAATATCGTCAACTTCGTCACCCCACTCGTGGACAAGGAGAGCGGAGAGCTTCGGATCGATTGGGATGACGAAGTGCTCGCGGGCACGGCGTTAACTCGCGACGGCCAAGTCGTGCACCCGGCACTCACGGAGCAGTCCTAGGGAGGAAGGCATATGGAAGCTGTACATATCGATCCGTTCGTGTTCCGCGTCTCCATCTTCGTGCTCTCGATCTTCGTGGGCTACTACGTCGTGTGGAGTGTCACACCGGCGCTGCATACGCCCCTCATGTCGGTGACCAACGCCATCTCCTCGGTCATTGTCGTGGGAGCACTACTTGCCGTGAGCGTGGGTGTCGCGCAGGCGTCGGCGCAGGGCTCGGGCCTTCTTTCGAAGATTCTCGGATTCGTCGCCTTGACACTCGCTTGCGTCAACATCTTCGGCGGCTTTCTCGTGACCCAGCGCATGCTCGGCATGTACAAGAAAAAACAAAGGTAAGGGGAGCTCAAGGTGTCTGCGAATCTGGCGGCGCTCGCATACCTGATTGCGGGCATATTCTTCATTCTCGCGCTGAGAGGCCTGTCGTCGCCCGAGCTGGCGCGGCGCGGCAACCTCTTCGGGATCGTGGGCATGGTGCTCGCAGTGGTGACGACGCTGTTCGTCGCCGGGATCACCGACGCGTTGACCTGGGGCCTCATCGTCGCCGGAGTCGCTATCGGCGGCAGCATCGGGGCGGCGATTGCACGGCGCATCCCGATGGCCGCGATGCCCCAGCTGGTGGCGGGTTTTCACAGCCTCGTGGGGATGGCCGCGGTGCTGGTCGCAGCGGCGGCGCTCTATACCCCCGAGGCCTACGGGATAGGCACGGTGGGTGATATCAAGACTTCGAGCCTCATCGAGATGTCCATCGGGCTCTCGATCGGCGCCGTCACGTTCTCCGGATCGGTGGTGGCTTTCACCAAGCTGCAAGGGCTCGTCTCCGGCGCCCCGGTAGTGTTCACCGGACAGCATGCCTTCAACGCCGTTATCGGATTGGTCATCGTCGGGTTCATCGTATGGTTCTGCACCAGCGAGTCCCACGCCGCATTCTGGACCATCGCAGCCCTCTCCTTCGCCATCGGGTTCCTGATCATCATCCCCATCGGGGGTGCCGACATGCCCGTGGTCATCTCCATGCTCAACTCTTACTCCGGGTGGGCCGCGGCCGGCATCGGATTCACACTGGAGAACACCGCCCTCATCATTACCGGAGCGCTGGTAGGCTCATCCGGCGCCATCCTCTCCTACATCATGTGCAAGGGGATGAACCGCTCCTTCTTCAACGTGATCCTGGGCGGGTTCGGCGGCGAAGCAGCGGCCGCGGCGGGCGGCGCAGAGCAGCGTTCGGTCAAACAGGGGAGCGCCGAGGACGCCGCCTTCATGCTCCAGAACGCCGACCTGGTGATCATCGTCCCCGGCTACGGCATGGCCGTCGCGCACGCCCAGCATGCGGTCGCCGAGATGGCCGAGACCCTCAAGGCCGAGGGCGTGAAGGTCGCCTACGCCATCCACCCGGTGGCCGGGCGCATGCCCGGTCACATGAACGTGCTGCTCGCGGAGGCGAACGTGCCCTACGACGAGGTCTTCGAGCTCGAGGACATCAACAACCAATTCTCCCAGGCTGACGTTGCCTTCGTGATCGGCGCCAACGACGTGACGAACCCGGTAGCCAAGACGGACAAGACGAGCCCTCTCTACGGGATGCCCGTGCTGGACGTGGAAAAGGCGAAGACGGTGCTCTTCGTGAAACGCAGCCTCGCACCTGGCTACGCGGGCGTCGACAACGAGCTCTTCTACCGGGACAACACCATGATGCTCTTCGGCGATGGCAAGAAGATGGTCGAGGAGATCGTCAAGGCCCTATAGCCGGCAGAGGTATCGCGCCTGAAAGGCGCTCCCACGGCGGGAGCATGGGCGTGGGAGCGGTTTCTGACCGCGATTCCTTAGCGTCAGTTGAGGCCGTGGAGGTAGTCGCGGGACATGCGATTCAGCGCCGCCTTGTAGGAGTCGAACAGCAGGGCCAGCCGCAGGAACACCTCGTCGAGGCCCAGCTCGCGGGCAGTGGGATGCTCGGCGGCGCGCTGGAAGTAAGACCGCCCGAAGTCCACGTAGTACTGCATGTCCACCGGGCGCCGCCCGTAGCGGTGGCGATGTTCGATCCAGCGCGGAAACAGCCCCGTCAGGAAGAGCGAGTAGTTGCCGATGTGCGAGTAGATCTGGAATTTGCGCCGGCCATCCGCGTGCTGCGCCTCGCCGATCAGATCCACGATGTATTCGCGCCGCTCCGGATCTCCGGGCTGCACGCGGTAGAGACGGTCTGCGGTGATGAAAATGCTCAGCAGATTGGCCATGTAGTTGATGATCTTACGATCACTTTGCGTACGATGATCGTCGAGACTGCGCCGCAGCAACACGCTGAAGAGCAGGAACGGGGAGATATCCAACAACACCCTGCTGCGCTCGCAGATTTTTTGGAACAGGTATTCGCTGCTCAGCATCGACTCGATGGTCGTGGGCACGCTGTTTACGAGTTGTGCGATTTCTTCGTAGCTGCGCCCGGGCACCGGGAAGTTCTCGATGATGAATCGAAGATCCCGATCCTCGAGCCGATCCAAATCGCTGCGCGCGAAATCCTGTCTTTCCATCACAAGCCCTTTTCCGTCGCGAACCCACCGGGCTCGACGGCCCTGCCCCCAACAATCGGCATGCCCCGCGGCCACCTTAAGGCTGACGCGGGACCACGCAGACCGTCTGCGCATGGCGGGCCACCGCCCCCGGAGACCGCACAAAGCGCTTTTTCTCTTTTTTTATCAGAAAGTTGCGCGCGCTCTCCCGGGCGTCGAAGGCCGCCCTCGGCGCTCAGCCCACATGCTCCGCAAGGAAGGCAAGTGTTCGCTCCTTCGCGAGGGCAGCGCTCTGCGGATCGTAATCTGCGCGTGCATCGCAATTGAACCCGTGGCCGGCCGGATAGGTGTAGATCGGTATCTCGGGCTGCGCGCTGCGAATACGCTCCACGTCCTCGGCAGCAATGATCGGATCCCGCTCACCGAAGTGCATCAACACCGGGCATCTCGCTCGTTCTTCGCAGAACTGCACGATCTGTCCGCCGTAGTAACACACCGCGCAGTCGGCATCCAGGCGCGTGGCACTGAGCCACGCGACGGAGCCGCCCCAACAGTAACCCACCACGCCGACCTTGCCCGCCTGACGCAAGACCGCTAGGGCGGCTGCCACATCGCGCAACGGATCGTCCCATCCCAATGCGGTGCGTAGCTCGCGGCCGCGGGCCAACGCTTCATCCGTGTAACCGAGCTCCACGCCGCGCTCGATGCGCTCGAAGAGCGCCGGTGCGATCGCGACATAGCCCCGGGCGGCGAAATCATCGCACACGCGGCGCACGTGCTCGTTCACACCGAACACCTCCTGGACGACGGCGATCCCTGCGCGGGGCTTTGCTTGGGGGTCGGCGCGATACGTGCTCAAAGTATGCCCGTCATCCGCATCGAGTTGCAGCGTCGTGCCCATGATTTCGAGCTCGCTCGTGCCGGAGTGGACAATCAGTTTTCAGCGTAGCGCCCCCAGTGTCAACCTGCGTGTATAGCCGGTTCAGCCCCGCCGTCCTCCTGTCCGCGATCGCGCACGCCCGCATCTCTCACCCGCGCGAAGCGAGGGCGCGAAGATGCCCGTAGCTACAAGGCGCACGGGTGTACCTCGAGGGAATGCGGGCTTGGCCTATCGGCGGCGGCTCACCGGAAGTCCCGCGAGCGGGTTCGCAGCGCACCGAGCAATCGCGTGTGATCCGTGAGCTTTCTGGCGATCACGTGTATCACCTCCCCGTCGCGCTCGATCACGCCATCGACGCCGAGGAGACTTGCACCGAGAAGGGCTCTTCGCTGCCGCTGCGCGATACCGGGCCAGACGACGATATTGACGTACCCGGTCTCGTCTTCGAGCGTCGCGAAGATCACACCGCTCGCCGTGGATGGACACTGCCGATTGACGACGAGCCCTCCCGTACGCACGCGTGCACCTTGCGCGCACGCCCGCACATGGGCGGCGGGCGCCATCCCTCCCCGCTCCAGGTGCTCGCGCAGCAAAGCGAGGGGATGGCGGCCCAGCGAAAGATCGAGGGCCGCGTAATCGGCGATCAGATTCTGCCCCTCGGTGGGCACCGCCAGGAGCGGGGTCGCCTCTGCGAACGCCGCCGGCGCCAGGAGCGGCGGCATCGGCTCGATACCGAGCACCCACCACCGGGCCTGATGGCGGTTGGGCGCGATACTCCTCAGAGCGCCCGCCGCGACCAGCCGCTCCCTGTCCCGGCGGCTCAGTGGGGCGAAAAGGGGAACGGATCCATTTAGCGTCGTGACCGGCAACAAAAATTCTGTCTTCGAGGAGCTGAATAGATCTGCTCCCTTTTTCGCCTTTTCCCGTAGAGCCACCAGGCGCTCGGCGCCGGCGCGGGAGAGTCCTTTCACCATGCGCAACCCGAGGCGCACGGCAGGCTCGCCGGACTCGCCGTGCTCCAGGGTGCAATCCCAGCGGCTCACCCCCATATCCACGGGGCGCACCTCCACGCCGTGACGGCGCGCGTCCTCCACAAGCTGCGCGGGGGCGTAAAAACCCATGGGCTGGCTGTTCAGCAACGCGCAGGTGAACGCGGCGGGCGCGTGGCGCTTGAGCCAGGCCGAGATATAGACCAGCAGCGCGAAGCTCGCGGCGTGTGACTCGGGGAAGCCGTATTCCCCGAAGCCCTGAATCTGCTGGAAGATGCGTTGCGCGAACGCCTCCGAGTAGCCCCGCTCGTGCATGCCGGTGTGCAGACGCTCCTCGAAGCCCCGCAGATCTCCCCGGCGGCGCCAGGCCGCCATCGCCCGGCGCAGCCGATCGGCCTCACCCGGGCTGAAGCCGGCCGCCACCACCGCGAGCTGCATCACCTGCTCCTGGAAGATGGGCACGCCCAGGGTCCGCTCCAGCACGCTCTGCACCGCCGCCGAGGGGTAGCTCACCGGCTCCTCGCCCCGCCGGCGGCGCAGATAGGGATGCACCATGCCGCCCTGGATGGGGCCCGGACGCACGATGGCGACCTCGACGACCAGATCGTAGAAGGTCCGAGGCGCGAGCCGGGGCAGCATGGCCATCTGCGCCCGGGATTCGATCTGGAACACCCCGACGGTGTCGGCGTGCTGGATCATCTCGTAGACCTCCGGGTCCTCGGCGGGCACATCCGCCAGGGTGAGCGGCTTCTCCAGCCCGTGATAATCGCTGACCAGGTCGAGCGCCCGATGGATGGCGCTCAGCATCCCGAGCGCCAGCACGTCCACCTTGAGCAGGCCCAGCGCATCCAGATCGTCCTTGTCCCACTGGATGACGGTGCGCTGCGGCATGGCGGCGTTCTCGATGGGCACGAGTCGTGAGACCTTGTCGCGGGCGATGACGAAACCGCCCACGTGCTGGGAGAGGTGGCGCGGGAAGCCCACCAGCGTGCCCACCACCTGGATCAGCCGCTGCATGAGGGGGGTTTTCGGATCGAATCCGAGCTCGCGCAGGCGGTCGGGCAATACGCCCTTGCCGTCCCACCACACCAGAGACTTGGCGAGTCGATCCACCTGCGCCCGCTCCAACCCCAGCGCCTTGCCGGCGTCGCGCGCCGCGCTGCGCGGGCGGTAGCAGATCACGGTGGCGGCCAGCGCCGCCCGCTCCCGGCCGTACTTGTCGTAGACGTACTGAATGACCTCCTCGCGCCGCTCGTGCTCGAAATCCACGTCGATGTCGGGCGGCTCGTTGCGCTCCTTCGAGATGAAGCGCTCGAACAGCGTGGCCATGCGGGCCGGGTCCACCTCCGTAATCCCGAGGCAATAGCAGACCGCGGAGTTGGCGGCGGAGCCCCGGCCCTGGCACAGGATGCCGCGGCTGCGGGCGAAGCGCACGATGTCGTAGACGGTGAGAAAGTAGGGCTCGTAGCCGAGCGTCGCGATGAGGGCGAGCTCGTGCGCCACCTGAGCTCGCACGCTGCGCGGCGCGCCGCGAGGCCAGCGCCGGCGCAGGCCCTCCTCGGTCAACCGCCGCAGGTAGGCGACGGGTGTCTCCCCCGGGGGGGCGAGCTCCTCGGGGTACTCGTAGCGCAACGCGTCCAGCGAGAACCGACAGCGCCGCGCCACGGCCACGGTGCGCACGAGCAGCTCGTGCGGGAAGATCCCGGCCAGCCGTTCCCGGCTGCGCAGGTAGCGCTCACCGTTCGGATACAGGCGCAAGCCCGCCTCGTGCACCGTGCACCCGAGACGAACGGCGGACAGGACATCCTGGATGATCTGGCGGGAGCGCTGGTGCATGTGGACGTCGCCGGCCGCCACCGCGGGCAGCCCCGCCGCCTCCGCCAGACGCATCGACGCCTCGAGATACGCCCCGTCATCGGAGCCGTAAAGGAGCTCCACCGCCACCCACGCCCGGCCGGCGAAGCGCGCACCGAGCCAGCGGGCCTCCTCGAGGCAGGCGTGGTAGCGGGCTCGCGGCAGGCGGGCCAGATCGAGGGGCGGAAGCATGAGCGCGAGGCAGCCCGCGACGCCGCCCCCCACATCGGCACGGGTCAGGCGGTAATCGCCCTTCCCCGCGGCCCGCCGGCCCCGGGTGACGAGCTCGGAGAGGTTGCCGTAACCCTCGCGGTCGGCGGCGAGCAGCACCAGGCGCGGGCCGTCCGCGAGCGCGAGCTCGCTGCCGACGATCAGCCGGATTCCGTGAGCCCTGGCCGCGACATGGGCGCGTACCACGCCGGCGAGCGAGCATTCGTCGGTGAGCGCGAGGGCCTCGTAGCCGAGCGCCGCGGCGCGTGCGACCAGCTCCTCCGGGTGCGAGGCTCCCCGCAGGAAAGTGAAGTTGGAAATGCAGTGCAGCTCGGCGTAGCCGGGCACGGTATCGTCGGGCATGGCCGCTGGCGAGGACAAACAGAGACTGTTTTTTTATACAGTATCCGTTGCGCCGTGACCATACCCCGGCCTGGCTGCCGCAGCCAAAAACGCGCACATCGCCCGGCAACCAATGGGCGCGGGGCCGGGTCCTGCTCCTGCGGGCGCCACAGACTCCCGCGTAGGGGGTCACGCGTAGGGGGGTCAAGGGGTGCGCGCACGGCGCGCCCACCCTCCGCCATTCAGCCCCCGCCCGCCAGGAACCCGAGCAGCTCTGCATCGGCGACCAGGCGTTGCAGCACGTTCGACACCGCGGCGTTGATGAGCGCCTCGTTCTCATCCGCGCCAGGCGCGGTCATGACGTTCTTGGTCTGCGTGCCCCGATATCGGCCGGTAAAGGTCCGCGATCCGCGCCGGGCCTCGGCGCGAACCGTCGCGCTCGTATCGACCCCTCTCACGAAGGTCCCGCCCCGGGCCGTGTAGACGATGCTCGCGACCTCGACGGTGAGAGCCGCATCCGCCGGCCCACCAGCCTCCGGTATCGAGAACCCGACCGCCTCCAGCGCCCGCACCAGCTCCCGGCGCACCGCCGGCGCGACGTCCCCCTCCGTGCGGATGGAGGCCGTCTTCTCGTAGACACCCCCGCGTTGTCCGATGACGGAGCTCGGGCGCGCGTCGACGACGTTCAACGCCAGGCGGGTACCCTCCCCGATGGTGCGATGCTCCGCCGTCTCCAGGGCGGGGCGAACCGATACCACCTGCGGGCTCAGCGCGCAGGCGGCCAAAGCCGTCGCGGCCAGCACGGACAGACTCCAGATCCGTTTTCGCATGCTTCCTCCTCGAACGCCTGTGGCTTGCACCGCGGCGCGCCAGCCCATCGCGGCAGCGCTCCCGATGGGCACGGGCGGTCATTCTACACAGGCGCCGCGGCGCCCTCTCCACGTCTCCGATACAGGTCCCCCTGGGGATGCCCTGGCGTGTACCTGGGTCAAGCGGCGCGAGCGCTAAAATGTCACGCTGTTAAGCGGCCACCCGACGAGGAGCTGCCCATGACTGCCTCCGCCGATGAACTCCGGCCGAACCTCCAGCTCGTGCCGGCGCAGCGCATCCGCTTTCACGAAGCTCTGGAACACCGTCGCACACACCGGCTCGTCGAACGCCTCAAGACCGAGGCGCGACTGCGCAATCCGCCCATCGTCGCGACGATGCCCGACGGCGACTACCTGCTGCTGGACGGCGCCAACCGGGTGAGCGCGTTTCTTGAGCTGGGATACTCCCACGTCCCCGTCCAGGTGGTGGAGTACGGCGACACCGCGGTGCAGCTCAAGGGATGGCACCACCTGCTGATGGACGCGGAGTCTCTGCGGCTGCGCCCCATCTACGAGGCGCTGGCGCGGGTAACAATGCGCCGGATCGAACAGGCTCAGCTCGTGACCCTCCTCGAGCTGCGACAGGTTTTTGCCGTTCTCGTGGAGCACGGGAATGCCTTCTGGGGCTTGTTTCCCAACGGCCAATCGCGGCCCACCATCGAAGAGCGTATCGAGATTCTGAACGAGATTGTCGACGCGTACGAGGGACAGAGCAAGATCGAACGCATCAAGCTCGCCGACTACTCGCAGCTACCCAAAGACATCGATGAGGCCAAGCAACAGCTCGTCTTGTTTCCCGTTCTGTACAAAGAAGAGCTCATCGCCCTGGCCGCGCAGGGCATACGCATCCCTACCGGGCTCTCGCGTCACTTGGTACCCGGGCGAACGCTCGGGCTCAATCTGAAGCTGGCCTTCCTCACCGAGCTCGAAACACACGAGGAGAAGGTGGCGCATTTTGAAAGCTACTTGAGGCAGCTTGCGGTGGAGGGCCGCATCCGCTTCTACGAGGAGCCCGTATTCATCATGAACGAATGAGCTTGCGTCCCCGCGGGCCCGGAAAGCTTTTGCGCTGCCACCCCGAGGTTGGTATCCTGGGCGTGATAAAGGAGTCGTCTCCCACGGCCGCATTCCAATCGAGGAGGGAGTCGGACATCCCGCGATGAGGCGCGATGTCCGTTGAACCGACCATGCGCGCCGCGCCTCATACTTTTGGCGAACGCGGCGCGGCACGAGCCGCGGAAACTCCGGCTAAGCCATGTTCGCGAGGCGCCAAGCCGGCCTCGCGAGCGCTTGACCTCCAAGGAGGTACGCATGCGCCTCGTCATCGAAGGAGAGGATTTCCGACGCCTGTCCCCGGAGACACAGCGAGATTTGATGAAGCTGTTGACGGGCACGAACTACGTCGAAGCACCGGAGCTGCCGCGCAAGACCCGCTATCGCTTGCGCGAGCCCATCGACCTCACGCCCGAGCTGACCGCGAAGCTGATGCACGGTCTGGCCGACGACCACCGGCGGCGCCTGGAGCTCTTCGCGCGCAACGACGGCCGCGCTAGTATGCAAGAGCTACTCAAACTCACGAACGACACCGACTGGCACGTGCTGTCGTATTTCCAGAGCGTGGTAACGCGCAAGCTGCGGCGTCTGCTGCCCGACGGCGGGAAGGCCGTACAGCTCATCGGTTGGGACTATAACTCCACGCAATGGGACGCGGAGCACACTCAGATCGTGGACGGCACCTACTACGTTACCGGGGAGTCTGCGACGTGCCTGCGCTCGTATTTTCATCTTTGATGTTGCCCCGGCGCGGCGCTTCGGGTACCGCTCTGTCCTGAGGGTGCCCCGACCCCGATCGCGATGGGTACCGTTTCTACCCGCCGAAGCCAGGTCATGGCTTCTTCCGGGCGTGGTCCAACTCGCGAAGGCCGTATCAGGACATCGCCGGGGGCGGGAACACGAGTGCTGGCCGGTTGCTCGTACCGGCTCGTAGCGTGCCCGACACTTGTTGGCGAGAGGTGCAAGGCCACTCGACACTGACTAAACGTACCTCAATCCGAAGATTTCCAGGCCTCGCCGGCGCCGTACGGAGGCGGAGCGAGGTTCGCGATGCGGTGCAGAAGCATCCGATACTCGCTGCGTGGCGTCTCGCCGAACAGCGGATCTGCGTGATCCGAGAAGGCCCTATCGATGGGTTCCCAATCCACGGCCGTGAGGTGTTCGCGTGCCAGGGGAAGAAGCTCGCGCTCCTCCTTCATGGCATGGGCTCGTTCGAACTCGAAATAGGTCTCAACTGCGTCGCGGAAGCCCCTAAGCGCCTCCGACCCCTGGAACTCGTAGCGCGAGAGTGTCCTGTAGAGATCGTTCAGCAGCTTCGCGCCCTGAGAGTGCTGGTCTTTGAGCTCCTGAACGATCTTCTCGGCCTTCGAGCATCGCCGGCAGAGCGCCGGGAATAGATACATGTCTTCCTTGGGGTGATGATAGAATTCCAGGAAGGAATCGAGATACGTCAGCAGACCGTGGAACACCCTGAAGTCGGGAGTTTCGTTGCTCCGCTCGAGCTCCCGAGCCAGCGCCCGCAACGAAAACAGAACCGCCCAGAGATTACGGTGCTCTTCCTCGATGATCTCAATCGCCCGGTGCATGGTTGAGCCGCATCCATCGCTTTCGTATTTGGTAAGTGTATACAATTCGAGCCGCTCGCCTCATTAGGCAAGGATGACAGCCCTCGGGCGACAAGCACAAGGGCAGCCTTCGTGGGTCCTTGACGAGCCTGCCGGCCAGGCGCGGAGCCGCGGCGTAACGGTCAGGTCTCGCCATACCAGGACAACGTACCCACACCCGCTACAATCAGGACGATACCGCCCCACTGCAACCAGGTCATCAGCTCGCGCAGGATGAGCCGTGCGAGCACGACCGTGACCGCGCTGAAGCTCGACGCCACTACAACCGCAATGGCCGACCGAGGGCCCTGGCTCCCTGCCAGCAGCGCGATGTAGGCACCGCCATCGAGCAATCCCTGCGCCGTCAGCCAGGGCCACCAACGCAGGTGAATGCGCGGGGCACGGCGTCGCCATGCGAACACGAGCCCGATGGCGAGCAGGCTGATCCAGCGACCGATACACACCGTCTGTAGCTGCCCGTAAATGGGCTCCGCGGCCTGTGCGGCAGCGACCGTCACGGCGAAGCCGAGGGAAGAGCCGAGTGCGATGGTCACGGTCGTACGCAGGTGCCCGCGGGTGAACTCAAGCCGTGCCTCGAAGCTGCGTGCGCTGACCGCGACGGTGACAACTCCGATCAAGACGACCGCCATAGCGAGCCACTGCACAAGCGTCGGGCGCGTCCCCAAGATCACTGCCAGCGCCAGGTTCAAGGCCGGATAGCTGCCGACGATGGGCGCGACCACTGTCACCGGCCCACGGGCGAGCCCCCAGTAGAGCAGCAGGGTCGCGACCATGACGCCGACGCCGGTCAGCAACAGCAACCACCAGCCCGCGGGCTGCCAGTGCCAGGGCACGTCCGCCTGCCACACGATCACCGGGAGGACCAGTGCGCCCACGCCGAGCATGCCCAGGAGCGCGGTCTCGTGCCCCATGGCGCGGCCGGTGAACCGGGCGATGAAGTCCGCGCTGCCCCATCCGAGCGCGGTCATCATGCCCCACAAGGCTGGATTCACGACACGACGTCCCGAAGCGGAGAGCTGGGTAGGTTATTATTGGTTTGTGACGCGGCCCGGGAGACTCGCCATGCCCGAGCAGGATCATCGAACCTTTGCCGGGAATGAGGCGGCCCGCGCGCACTTGCGCGACCACTTCCTCCGCTGGCAGTGCCGCGTGCGTCAGCAAGCCGTCCGCGAGCAGGGCGGTCGCCCGAGCCCCGGAATGCGCCCCCTTGTCTCTTTGCCCGAAGAAACGCAGCCGCTCGCCACCATTACCGTGCTCGTGGTGAGGGGCGAACCAGAGGAATTCACTGCCCAGTTCCGGTTCATCGTCCGGAAGTCTCACGACCCGGCCGAGCACTACGAGAATGGTCTGCGCGTGCTTGCGGCCGAATACTACCAGTACCCCCAGGCTTTCTCCGACCGCATGACGGCATTGTTCGCCGGCGGTTCATCGCTCGCACGGCGGTTGCGCGAGGCGACCCGCTGCATTCTCGATTTCGAGCAAGCGAATCAGCGCTACACGATCCCCTGCGCCGTGGCCCCGCTCTCCTCCGGCCTTCCGGCCTTTGAGGCCACCTACTGGCACAACAGCCTGTTCAATCCGGCGATTCCGCCGGAGGTGGACGTGCTGAGCTTCGCGCCGGACTGGTCCAACGCGGTGGCGCGGCCCCCTGCGCCGTGACCCACGCCCCGGACTATCTCGCGTGTAAACGGCCAAGCGCGGCCCCCGGCTCGTATCGCGTGGTCACAATTGGGAGTTCAGAACTTCGCGTACGCCTTCTTGAGGTCGACGAGCGGGTGGGGCCGTGACATCTGAAACTTGACCAGCAGCTCGCGGGCCAGCATGTCACGATCCTGTTGATCCTCGGGGAGCTCCACCCCCTTCGGAACCGTCACCCAACCGTTGATGTTGCGGTCGAACACCGCCGGCCGACCTTCCTCGTAACCCATGTGCACGTCTTCCAGCCAGTTCAAATCGTCCCAGCCCATAACCTCCATGTACTTCTTCAAAAACGGCGTCAACCGGGAATAATCGGGCAACAGGTTGACGTCGTAGCGATAGCCGATGTGCTGGCCGATCTCGTCACCACGGCTCGTAACGAAGGCTTGATCGTGCTCTCTCTTGCTCATTGCCGCTACTCCGTAGCTGTGAGGGTTGCCGCCTGCGGCAGCGTCCCGATGATGCGATTCGGCTCCTCAAGGCTCCTCAATAACGCGTCATATCCGGGCGCCCGACCGTGTGCTGCGAACCCGCCAGAGGCACCATCGCCATGGCGGAGGCCTCCATGGTCAACGCAGCCAGGTCCTCAGGCTCCAGTGAGTGAACATTGGTTTTCCCGCAAGCGCGTGCGAGCATCTGACACTCGATGGCCATGGTGTGCAGCAGGTTGTACACGCGCACCGCGGCGTCGTCGGGGTTGAGCCGTGCACGCAGCTCGGGATTCTGTGTCGCGACCCCGACCGGGCAGCGCCCCGTGTGGCAGTGGTAGCAGTAACCAGCTTCTACACCGATCTCACGCTCGAAATCGGCCTCGGGGATGTCCTTGTTGCAGTTCAGCGCGATCATGGCGGCGGTCCCTATGGCCACGGCGTCCGCTCCGAGCGCGAGCGCCTTGGCGACATCCGCGCCGTTGCGCACACCACCCGCGTAGACCAGGGATATCTCTCCGGACCTGTCGACGTCATCCAGCGCCTTGCGTGCCTGGCGAATGGCGGCGATGCCCGGCACCCCGGTCTCCTCGGCCGCGATGTGAGGCCCGGCACCGGTCGAGCCCTCCATACCGTCGATGTAGATGCTATCGGGGTCGGTCTTGGCGGCCATGCGCACGTCGTCGTAAACTCGCGCGGCGCCCAGCTTGAGCTGGATGGGAATCTCCCAGTTGGTCGCCTCACGCAGCTCCTGGACCTTGAGAGCGAGATCGTCGGGGCCGAGCCAGTCCGGGTGACGGGCCGGCGAGCGCTGGTCGATGCCCGCCGGCAGCGAGCGCATCTCGGCCACCTGGTCGGTGACCTTCTGGCCCATCAGGTGACCCCCCAATCCTACCTTGTGGCCTTGCCCGATGAAAATCTCGATACCGTCGGCCAAACGCGCATGGTGCGGGTTGTACCCGTAGCGCGACTGAATGCATTGGTAGAGCCATTTCTCGGAATAGCGTCGCTCGTCCGGGATCATTCCACCCTCGCCCGAGCACGTCGCGGTGCCAGCCATCGTGGCTCCACGCGCGAGTGCCGTCTTGGCCTCATACGACAGCGCCCCGAAGCTCATGCCGGTGATGTAGATGGGTATGTCGAGTTCGAGTGGACGCTTCGTACGGGGCCCGATGACGGTCTTGGTGTCGCAACGCTCGCGGTAGCCCTCGATCACGAAGCGGGTCAGCGTGCCGGGCAAGAATGTCAGGTCGTCCCAGGTCGGGATCTTCTTGAAGATTGCCATACCGCGCATGCGGTAGCGGCCCAGCTCCGCCTTGATGTGAATGTCGTCGACGACCTGCGGCGGGAACAGGAGATTCGTCCCAAGGATGCTGGTGTTGCGCGAGAGCGGCTTCTTGCTCACAGTCTTCTCTCTGTCGTCCATCACTGAATGCCTTTGGCTGTACGCGGATCGTGCTTACGAACTTGCAGTGGCGAGCGGATTTAGAAAATCCCGCCCGTCCACCCCCTGGCCTCTATCGGATCTTGCAGGGCCGGGAAGCTAACCCGCCCAATCGAAACCAATCAACAGACATCCCTGCTCCGTACGGCTGTTATGGCGCGTGCCCGGGCTGAAAGAGACGTAGTCTCCCGGTCTCAGGACGGTTCCGTCATCTTCAATCAGCTGACCCTCGAGGATCAAAAACTCCTCGATGCGTGCATGTGTATGCCCGATCGTCTCCGCTCCAGGCTCCATTCGTATCATGTACGTACCAACGTCCCTCTCACGGTCGTAGCTGAGCGGCAGAAACGCCATGTCCGGCTGGAGCTCGCCCTCCAAATCGTACGGCTCGAACCGCACATCTCTCGTCCGTATGATGCACCGCCCGGGGCGCTCGGATGCCATGGGCTTGCCTCCTACAAAACGATTTTCTTCTCCGCAGGCTCGAGGTTGTCGTAGTTCCATAACTGTTTGCCCGCGATGATCTTCTGCATATTGGCTACGCCGTTGGGCGTCTCGAGCCCGTAGATGGCGAGCTTCCTCTCGAGCCACGCGTTATCGAGCCCGGTCAGCTCGGTTCGCACCGCGTCAGTGCCGAGCGATGCTATGCGCCCGCCCACGTAGAGCGTCCCGTCGTACATGGAATCCCCCAGGTTAACCCCGGCGTCGCCGAGAACGATGATGCGACCCCGCTGCATCATGAACCCCGTGAATGCGCCGGCCCGTCCGCCCACGATGATAGTGCCTCCTTTCATGTCGATGCCGGTGCGGGCGCCGACGTCGCCCTTGCACACGAGATCGCCGCCTCGCATGGCGGCGCCGAAGCAAGAGCCTGCGTTCTTCTCCACCACGACCGTGCCCGCCATCATGTTCTCGGCACAGCTCCAGCCGACGCGGCCCGTGATGCGAACGTTTGGCCCGTCGATGACCCCGCAACCGAAGTAGCCGAGGCTGCCCTCGAAGTAGAGCCGGAGCCGATTCAGAATGCCCACCCCCAGCGAATGCTTGGCTCCGGGGTTGCGAACCACGATGGTGCCATTGCCCTCCTCCATGAGCTGCCGAATCCTCAGGTTGGTTTCCCTTGGAGTCAATTCGGCGGCGTCGAAATCGGCCTGCCTGTCGAAGTCGACCTCGACCGAGGTCGGATACGTGAAATTCTCCTCCTCCTCGGGCGAGAAGAATATCTGCTGGGTGCGGCCAGCCAGCTGCTCGGCGTGCATCCCCATCTCATGGGAGACGTGATGTCGTTCTAGCTCTGCCATACCCGTACCTCCCCTTCGTAAGGGTCCACGGTGTCGATTTCGTGCGGGAAGACGCTACGAATGGCGACCTCCTCGGATGCCAGGGCGATGAAGTCGTCGCCCTCATAGAGGACCATGGGCTTCGCGGCCATCACGTCCTTCGCCATACCCAACGAATCGTTGGTGGCGACTACGTAGGTGAAAACGCCGTCGAGCTCGGATATCGACCGCCTCATCGCCTCCTCGAGGCCATCGCCCTGGTCCATGCGATCGGCGATGTAGACGGCGATCAACTCCGAGTCGCAGCTCGACATGAACCGATGGCCGCGCCGCTCCAGTGTACGTCGCTTACCCCAGTAGTTCGTCAACTGCCCGTTGTGCACGACGGAAATATCAATGTACGGATACGCCCAATACGGATGGGCCGAACGGATGTCCACATCCGATTCAGTCGCCATGCGCGTGTGCCCCAGGGCGTGCGTTCCCTCGAACACGCCGAGATGGTACCGACTCGACACCCGGTTCGCGTCCCCCAAGTCCTTGATCAGCTCCAAAGCACGGCCGATGGAAAGGATCTCGACGCCTTCGATATCCTCGATGTAGTCGGCGAACGCCCGCAGGTCCTGGTCGTACGTGAACACGTACCGGTATGCGTACTCCGTCGCCCACTCCTCGGACACGAGCTTCACCCCCAGCTCCTCCAGGCGTTCGTCGACGTCCGCTTTGCGCTGTTTAAGCTTGTGGCGAATGTCAACGTCGGACTTGAGATCGGCCTGTTCGGCGATCTTGAAGCGCATCACGTATTGTTCGGCGTTCGTAGCGCCGTAAAGCGCGAAACCCGAAGAGTCGGGACCCCGATGCTTCAGCGCCTGCAGCATCGCGGTTAACTCGCTGCCGACGCTGCCCGTCTTTCCACGGTGAATCAGCCCCGCAATTCCGCACATATATCGGTTCTCCTGTCACTCGAGCGAGCGGGCCGGGCCGAATGCCGCGGCGGCGCGGATGCCGGCGTCACCGGTATCGCTTGGCTCCGCCTTCGGCCTCGAATCCGGGCTCCTCGACGTGTGTGAGTTACGGCAAGCAGTCGAGATAGGTACGCAGATCCCACTCCGTTACCGTGGCGAGGAACTTGTCCCACTCGTCCCGCTTGTAATCCATGAAGACCTTGTACATCTCCCCGGGCAACGCGGACTGAGCCACCTCGTCCCGCTCGAAAGCGTCCAGCCCTTCCCCGAGCGACATGGGCAGCTTCTCGTACGTATCCTTGACCTCATCCATCACATCGTAGATGTTGCGTTGCTCGGGTGGGCCCGGATCGAGCTTGCGCGTGATCCCATCGTCCATGGCCTTGAGCAGGCCTGCCGCGAGGAGGTAGGGATTATGCATCGAGTCCACCGCCTTGTACTCGTAGCGCCCCGGCGCCGAGTTGCGGACACCGCAGGTGCGATTTTGGTACCCCCAGTTGGCGAACAAGGGAGCCCAGAACCCGACATCGAGCAGACGCCGGTAGGAATTGACGGTCGAGCAGCCGAGCACCGTGATGCCCGGGAGGTGCTCCAACAGCCCGCCCATGGCGTAGAGTCCGATCTCGCCCGGCTGTCTCGGGTTGTCACCTTCCGGCATGAAGGTGTTCTCGCCCCCGGCGATATACGTGAACGACCCCTCCATGCCGGGAAGCCCATCGTTGCCGAGCGTCTTCACGCTCTCCTCGCCGCCGCGCCAGAGCGAAATGTTCGTGTGACACGCCGACGCCGAAAGACTCATAAAAGGCTTCGACATGAAGCACGCGATCAAATTCTGCTCCCGAGCAACTTGAGCGCAGATTTGCCGATAGGTGGTCAGGCGATCGGCGTTGCGCAGCACGTCGTCGAAAGTGAAGTTGAGCTCGAGCTGGCCCGGCGCGTCCTCGTGATCGCCCTGGATCATGTCCAGACCCATTTGCCGGGCATATTCGATGACCTGCATGTAAGCCGGGCGCAACGCCTCGAACTGATCGATGTGATAGCAGTAGGGTCTGCTGAAGCCACCGGCCGGCTGCCCGTCCTCCCCTCGTTTCAGCCACATCATCTCCGGCTCGGTCCCGGCGCGCAGGTGCAGGCCGTTGTGCGCCTTCTCGAACTCCTGGTGGATGCGGCGCAAGTTGCCTCGACAATCCGAGGTGAGGAACATGCCTGCGTCCTCGGGATGCTCGCGCCCGCGAAAGAGTGTACAGAACACGCGCGCCACTCGCTTGTCCCACGGTAGCTGCACGAATGTATGGGGCTCTGGAATGCCGACAAGCTCCCAGGCCTCGGGACCATAGGCGATGTAGCGATTGGACCGATCAATGAAGAGGTTGGCCGTGGAGCCGTACACGAGCTGAAAGCCGTTTTCCGCCATCCGCTCCCAGTGATCCGCCGGCGCACCCTTGCCCATGATGCGGCCGGTCACCGAGACGAACTGATAGTAGATGTAGCTGATGCCGAGCTCGTTTATCTTCTTGCGAACGTCCTGAACCAATTTGTCCCGGCCTGGCGCACTGACGAAAGATTCGATGTCGGTCATTTTTCTCTCCCTCTCGTCATTGTTATCTTCTCACTCAGCGTTTCCGCAGGCTTGGCTTGCGCGCGCCGCCTCGCCACCGATCGTTGCCTGCCCGAGCTCCCTTCGCGGCTAGAGGGGCCGCGTGAAAAACGAATCAGCCGCCACCGACTGCGAGGCGGTCACGCATTGAGAGCTACGACTCATACGGCGCATTGGATACCAATACCAGACCAATCCGACGCACCTCCCGACGAGCCGGCCGGCGCATGGGCGGGCCCGACCCGAGTCGAATCCTGTCAGCACCGCCGCCCACAGGCGCCGTTTGGGGCCGATTGCAGTCCGTCGCCGACAGTCGGCGGGCACTATGCTTGCTTGCCCCTCGAGATCAGTCAGGTTATATTCAAACTTCGGTATATTGAACCATTAATGGATCCAATTTCAAACCATTTTTGGAAGATCACCCAGGATGTCCGATCTCGCTCCCCTGCGCGCCAAGGGCCACGCAGCCTCGCTGGCGGCGAATAAGGACGATTCGCCGCACGCGCGAAAGTCCACCACCCCGCCAGCCGCAGCGGCCGGCTCCGCCGGCATCGTGTCGCAGTTGAGACGCGCGATTCTCGACGGGACCTATGGCTACAATGAACGCCTGCCCCCCGAGCGGGAGTTGGCCAGCCATTTCGAGGCCTCGCGCGGTACGGTTCGAGAAGCGCTACGCCAACTGGAAGAGATGCGATTGGTGACCCGCCGCGTGGGTAGCGGGACGTTCGTGAGTCACCGCCAGTTCGATGCGCAGGAAGACATCGCAGAGGTCACGAGCCCTCTCGAGCTCATCGAAGTTCGCCTTGCTCTCGAACCGCACATGGCCCGTCTCGCGGTCATCAACGCTAATGCGCGCAACCTCGAGCGCATGCGCGAATCTTTGCAGCGTGTCGAGAACGCGGCTGACCCCGAGGGTTTCAGCCGCGCTGATGAAGAGTTTCACATGGTACTCGCGGAGTGTACGGGCAATCCGCTGATCGTGTGGCTGTACCGCCACATCAACGATGTGCGCGCCCATGCGCAGTGGAATGCGATGAAGGACCAGATCCTCACCCCCGAGCGTATCCTCGAGTACAACACGCAGCACCGCCAGCTTTACACAGCAGTGGCCCGGCGCGACGTCGAAGCCGCCGTAAACACGATCAAAGAGCACATCGAGAAAGCACATAGAGATCTTCTCGGCGTGCGCGCGACTTGACCCCTGACCGGGGAGCCGCTGCGCGGCAGGCGCCTGCTGTATGCGCAAAGCAAGATGATGGTCGCATTACCTGAACGCGCACGGGTCCGAGAACCGGGGCTGCCGCGTCTGGAGCCCGGCCTCGAGCGCTATCGCGTGCACGGCGGTGGCGCGCTCGTCATCGCGCTGTGCGCCGAAGACACCTTGGAGATCACCGATCCCGAGGGGCGCCAAGAGTGCGAGCTCGCGATTTTCGATAGGACGCGCCGTGAGGACGCGGGCGCCCTGGGCGCCCGGGCAGACCGCGAGGCCAATGGGATCACGGCCATCCTCTCGGACGAGCAGGAGGACGCTCGACGTCTGGCAGCCGCCCTCAAGCAGCGCGGCATCCCGCTCGCGGGTATGCGCGCGGTGCACCTCTTCCAAGGCGACTCGAAGCCCGGCGAGACGGTCAGCTATGACACGCAACGTGAATGCATCTGCATCGTCGCGGCCCCGGGTGGACCGATGCGTGTCGACCGTCAGGACGCGCCGACCGATCTGCTGGTACGCATACGGCGTGCGCGGCCGGAGCTGAGACCGGCACCGGAGCTCCCGCCGCCGCTCGCGGAGCCACGCCTGGACATGCGGATCGATCGCTGCACGGCAGGCGTCTACGAGGTCCGGGCGGGGGAGTTCATCCAGATCATCGACGTCGAGGGCCGCCAGTGCTCCGACTTCCTCGCCTTTCAGGCGGCGAAGCTCGAGCGGGGCATCGAGCGCGGCCTCGACGCCACCACTACGCGTACGTTGATGGGAGCCGCGTACCCGGGCCCCGGCCTCTATTCCAAGTTCTTCGACCAGGATATGCAGCCGCTCGTCCAGGTGATCCGCGACACCTGCGGACGCCACGATACCTTCGGGCTTGCATGCACGGCGAAGTACTACGAGGACATGGGTTACCCCGGCCACACCAATTGCACCGATAACTTCAATCGCGCGCTGGACTCCTACGGTGTCGCGGCGCGGCGCGGCTGGCCGGCGCTCAATCTCTTCTTCAACACCCACTTCGACGATAACAACCAGCTCTACATCGACGAGCCGTGGTCCCGGCCGGGGGATTACGTGCTGGTTCGAGCCACGACGGATCTCGTGTGCGCCTCCTCGGCCTGCCCGGACGACGTCGATGCGGCCAATGCCTGGAACCCAACGGACATTCACGTGCGCGTGTATCCGGCCAAGAACCGTTTCTCAAAGGCGATCGCATACCGCATGACTACCGACGCAGACCCTCAGCTCACGCGGGAGACCGCGTTTCATCCGAGAACTTCCCGGCTGACGCGAGACTACACCGAGTACCGCGGCTACTGGCTGCCGACCAGCTACACGAACCACGGCGCCATCGATGAATACTGGGCGTGCCGGGAGGGAGCCGCCGTCATGGATCTCTCACCGCTCAGAAAATTCGAGGTGCTCGGGCCTGATGCGCAAGCGCTCGTGCAGTGGTGCGTCACACGTGACATACGGCGGCTGTCGGTGGGACAGGTCGTGTATACGGCCATGTGCTACGACACCGGAGGCATGATCGACGACGGCACCGTATTCAGGCTGGGCGAGAATAATTTCCGCTGGGTCGGTGGGGATGACTACGGCGGGATATGGCTACGCGAACAGGCCGAAGCGATGCAGCTCAGGGCCTGGGTCAAGTCGTCCACCGAGCAGCTACACAATGTGGCGCTTCAGGGCCCGAAGAGCCGCGAGATCCTCTCTCAGATCGTCTGGACGCCTCCGACTCAGCCGGCGCTCGCGGAGCTGAAGTGGTTCCGTTTCACGATTGGCCGGCTCCAGAATTTCGACGGCGTGCCCCTCATCCTTTCGCGCACGGGCTACACGGGGGAGCTCGGCTACGAGGTGTGGTGTCATCCCAAGGACGCGGTTGTCGTCTGGGACGCGATCTGGGAGGCGGGACGACCACACGGGCTCACACCGCTGGGACTCGATGCACTGGACATCCTGCGCATCGAAGCGGGTCTCATCTTCGCAGCCACCGAGTTTTGCGATCAGACGGACCCGTTCGAGGCGGGGATCGGCTTTACCGTGCCGCTCAACACCAAGCGCGACGACTTCGTCGGCAGAAAGGCGCTGGAACGCCGCAAAGCGAGTCCACAGCGCAAGCTGGTCGGCCTGGAACTCGCCGGCGAGGAGCCAGCGGCCCACGGCGACTGCGTGCACGCGGGGCGCCAACAGGTGGGGACCGTCACCAGCGGAACCCGCTCACCCGTTCTGCGCAAGAATATCGCGCTCTGCCGGATGGCGCTCGAGTACGCCGAGACGGGTATCGAGGTCGAAGTGGGCAAGGTCGACGGCCACCAGAAACGCATACCGGCCGTGGTGGTGCGCTTCCCGTTCTACGACCCCGAGAAAAAACGAGTGTGCATGTAGGCCGCGGATTCAAACCGCTTCTACAAGCACCGCAGCCGGGAACCGCGGTTCGCTCCCACAGGCTCGGCTCCTACCAAGGTGAAACCTTGCCTGGGGGAGCGCTTTGCAAGCGCGACTGTCATCGCGAACAGGAGTCCGCTGCCACGATAGCTGCGTCACCGCGCCCCGGTCTCTTCTACGCCGCAGGCACCTCGGCTTTCAGAAAGGCGTCCATGGAATCATCCATCGCCTCTCTCCACGGCGTATGGTGGAGGGGCGACACCGTGCCCGTGCAGGGCGACTTGTGGGATTTGTCGCGGTACGTCTGAATGTCCTCGTCCTTGTTGTGCTCCCAGTGCTTGAACTCCTCGGCTGCGAGGTCGAGGTCGAAATCCGGGTAATCGGTCTCCTTACACAGGTCCCGCGTGTAATCGGTTTGGAAGTCGATGTCCTCGATGGGGTTGCTCAACGCCTCCTCGCGGGCCTGCCACTCCTTCATGTCCTTCGACATGTCACCCGTGGAAGGCAACGTGATCCGCCCGAGTATATAGTCGCGCGCGTACCACGTCTGCGCGTCGAACATGCTGAAAGTGTAGTACTGATCCTGCATCCCCAGATACATGAGCTTCGGGTTGCTGTCCCAGAAAATACCCTTGTACAGGCGCGGAGGATACAACCGGTTCCTGGTCTTCAGCCGCAAGTCGTTGTCGAGAAACGGGAACCTGTGCTGGTACCCCGTGCACAGGATGATGGCATCCACGTCCCGGCTGCTCCCGTCCGTGAAATGGGCGGTTTTTCCGTCGACCCTGGCCAGAAGGGGCACTTCGACCATGCTCTCCGGCCACTTGAACCCCATGGCGCGGGTGCGATAGCTGATGGTCACGGACTTGGCGCCGTACTTATGGCATTGAAGCGCAATGTCCTCCGCCGAGTAGCTGCTGCCAATGACCAGCAGGTCCCCGCCGGCAAATTCACGGGCTTCCCGAAAGTCGTGGGCGTGACACACGCGTCCCGGGAACCGCTCGACGCCCTCGAAGTACGGTACGTTGGGGATTGAGAAATGTCCGGTGGCGACGATGACGTAGTCGAACTCTTCCGTGTATTCACGGGGCTCGGTGAGCTCCTCGACGGTCATGGTGAGCTTTCCGTTGTGGAACGCTACGTGACGGACCGCCGTGTTGAAGCGGATGTGGCGCTTGACTGCGCTTTTTTCGGCGCGCCCCGTGATGTAGTCGGCCAGGACTTCTCGCGGTGGGAAAGAACCGATGGGTTTACCGAAGTGCTCATCGAAAGTGTAATCGGCGAACTCGAGGCATTCCTTGGGGCCGTTGGACCAGAGATAGCGGTACATGCTCGAATGCACGGGCTCCCCGTATTCGTCGAGCCCGGTCCGCCAAGTGAAGTTCCAAAGTCCGCCCCAGTCGCTCTGCTTCTCGAAGCAAACCAGCTCCGGAACGTGTTCCCCCTGTCTGCGCGCGTGCTCGAAAGCTTGCAACTGCGACAGCCCGCAGGGCCCGGCTCCAATGATTGCAACTCTCGTCGTCACTTTGCCCTCCTCCCGAATCGTTGTTGATTGCTATCGTCGATCCAAGACGCGCGAACGCCGGCTTCTCTACATCACCTACGCCGGCCGCCCCGGCTCCGGACCCGTGCCCACGGGTGGTCGTCGAAGATAGGGAACCCCCGTTTGGATCCGGAGATCTCGGTCGTCGCGGCCGGCTGCCGCTCTCTCTCTGGCGCTGCATCCTGCATGGCTGACGCGGCCAGCGCCGTTGAACGGTGGCTGCATCCTGTGAGACCGGAGGATCACGAGCACCGGATCAATTCTGGTCCAATTCCGCCCAGACTTGCAAGCGCTGGAGAGCAGCCCCGGACGCCGCGGCGAACCGGCGACCGCCCTCGGCCTGGCGCAGTGTCTCTCGCAATGCGCACCGTGAGCCGCGTGCACACGCCCCCTGCGGCCCGCCTGCGATGGCGGCAACCGTCGAGGACGGCGGCTGCCCGGAGGGGCAGGATGCCCGATCCATTTCTGTACCGAATCCCACCACTGGTTGATGCCGTAGGAGCCCGCGGCTAAACTGCTCTGGACCCCTCCAGGTCCAGATTGGTGCACCGCTCCCCCGACGCGAGGTCCGGGTGCAGTGTGCCGCAGCCGGGCAAAGGGCACGCTCGGCCTCTAAAACCAATGCCAACAACCGTGCGGTACGCGGAGGAGGAAGTGCCATGTCGGAGGATCTGTCTGAGAAAAAGATCGGTCGTCGTACGTTCCTCGGTGCGACGGCTGCGGGTGCGGCGTGGGCGGCGGCACCCCGCGGCTCACTCGGCGCCGCCGAGAAGACCGTCAAGATCGGATTCCTTGCACCCCTGACGGGCGAAGTAGCCGCTTGGGGGCTGCCGGGCTACTACGGCTGTCAAATATGGGCGGATTGGATCAATTCCGCCGGCGGGGTCAAGATCGGCGGAGACAGCTACCAGGTGGAGTTCGTCCCCTACGACAACGAGTATGCACCCGACAAGGCGCGTACCGGGGCGACGAAGCTCATCTTCGAGGACGAAGTGAAGTTCATCATGATGCTCGGAGGCGACACCTGGCCCGCGGTCCAACCGCTTGCCAACCGGCACAAGATGCTGGTCTCGACGCTTTTGCCGAGCGATCTGTCGCCCGATACGCCCTACCTGCTCGCGCCCTGCGAGGTGCATCCGATTTACAACGTGACGGGTGTATGGTGGCTGGCGGAAAACAAGCCCCACTTGAAGACCGCGGTTATCTGCGCGCAGGACGACGCGCTCGGGCGCCCGTCCGTCGCTACGTATCGCGCGGCGTTCGAGGCGCACGGTATCGAGGTGCTGGATACGCTCTTCTTCGATATCTCGACCACGGACTTCGCGCCGGTCATGACTTCGCTGATGTCGAAGAATCCCGACATCATCTGTCTGGACACCGCCTACGCAGACTTCGTCCACCCACTGTGCGAGCAAGCGCATCAGCAGGGGTTCAAGGGCCAGATGATCTCCTGCACGGCCGACTTCTACGAGAAGATCGTGGAGAAGACGTCCGAGGAGTTCATGGACGGATTCATCTTCCAGTTCCCGGACTTCGACGACCCGGCCCTGAATGCCTCGTTCATCAACTTTCAAAGACCCAACGACTTTTTCCGCCAGTACGTGAAGCGTTGGCCAGGCGAGTGGAGCGCGGTTTCGTGGGAGTACCCTTCCATCATGGATCTGTGGAAGGCTGCGGCCGAGAAGGCGGGCAGCGTGGAGCCCATGGACGTGCTCGCGGCAATGAAGCTCGGCGGCACGGGTAAGCACGCATTCGGCGAGGCGAGATGGTGGGGCAAGGAGCTGTTCGGCATCGACAACGCTCTCGTCGGCAACTGGCCCGTCGTGGTCATCGAGAACGGAAAAGCCACCATCAAGGAGTTCCGCAGCATCCCGGAGTGGTGGGACAAGCACGGCGACCTGCTGGTCAAACACTTCGAAGAGATGGGTGAGATGTACTACCAGCGCGCCTAACGCTGGCCGATCTCCACCCCGTTGCAACCCTCGCAGCGGGGTGGAGTATCTCGCCAACCGCACATTTCCCGCGTCTTCCGCCGGATGCGGCGCGCGAAATGGCGAAGTTCGAGTATAAGAGCAAGTATCGGTGACTCGCTCCATCAAAGCACGGCCGGGGCGGCGCGTTGATGCGCTGCTCCAGCCGTTACCGTCTCTTTAGTCCATGTTCGAGCTGCTTCTGCAGACTTGTGTGAACGCGGTGTACGCGGCGAGCTTCATGGCTCTCATCGCCGTGGGATTGGTGCTCATCTTTGGCGTTATGGGCATCATCAACTTCGCCCACGGAGAGCTCTACATGTTGGGGGCGTACGCCGTGGTCTTCGCCTACGCCGACAAAGACCTGCCGTTCTTTCTCGCAGTGACCATGGGGCTCGTGTTCGTCGGGCTCCTCGGGATCGCCATGGAGCGAACCCTCTTCCGCCCGCTGCGGGGCAATCCGCTGGGCGGACTCATCGCCTCCATCGGCTTGCTCCTGGTGCTCCAGGCGCTGGTGGTCAGCGGATTCGGCGTGCGCATGGAGCATATACCGCCCCCTGATCAGACCACCCTCCAGTTGCTCGGACCGCAGGGCGTCACCCTCCCGTTGCAACGGCTATACGTGATCATCGCGGCCTTGGTGCTGCTAGGCGGCTTGTGGATCTTTCTGCACCGAACGAAGTTCGGCTGGGCGCTGCGAGCGTGTGCCCAGGATCCCGAGGCCGCCGCATTGCAAGGCATCTCGATGAACCAAACGGCGCGCATCGCCATGTTCATCGGCGCCGCTTTGGCGGGAGCGGCGGGCGCGTTGACCGCACCGCTCGTGCGGACGTATCCCTACATGGGGCACTCGGTCATCGTGACTGCCTTCATCGTCATCATCGTCGGCGGGATGGGCAGTCTGGAGGGTGCGGTCGTCGCAGCAATCCTGTATGCGTTCGTCCACACTTTCGTCACCACCTTCGCCGACGGCGTCATCGCCGATATCGTCGGTTTGCTTCTCATGCTGGTCGTGCTGGTCGTGCGCCCCACCGGGCTGTTCGGAACGAGAGAACGTGCGTAACAGCAGGACTTCTTGGGCGTGGATACTCGGGCTGTCGGCCTTGTACGCCGGCCTCATCGCGCTACCGCACTTATTGAGTTTCTCCCAGAAAGAGATCGCCGTTTTTCTCATGATCGACATACTGGTGGTGGTGAGTTACCGTCTGCTCACCCTCACCGGAGAATGGTCGCTGGGCCACGTCGTCATCATGGGGGTAGGCGCTTACAGCAGCGCCCTGCTCGCCAAGAAGCTCGGCGTACCCGTGCCACTGGCCATGCTGCTGGGTGCGGCCACCGCGGGTCTCGTCGCCTTCGTCCTGAGCTTTCCGCTGTTCAGGATGAAGGGCTTCTACTTTCTCATCGGCTCCTTCGCGGCGGGCGAAATCATCCGTCTTTGCTGGAAACGTTTCCGGGAACCCTTCGGCGGCCCCAAAGGCCTCAAGCTCGTGCCCTCTTTTCCGGACATCCAGCTCGGGGATTTCTCCATGGCTTTCTTCAATCCGGTCAACTATTACTACCTGTGTTTGATCGTCGTATCCGTCTCCCTGTTCATTCTGTATCGCCTGGAACGCTCGCGTATCGGGCTCACCTTCCACGCCATTCACTGGCAGGACAAGCTGGCCGAGTCGGTGGGCGTGAATACCTGGCGGTACCGCGCGCTCGCCTTCGTCATCGCTTCGTTCTTCGGTGGCGTCGCCGGGGCGTTGCTGGTTCATTACATCGGGACGGTGAATCCCAATCAGTTCGACGTCGAGGCGATGGTGTTCGTCCTCATATGGGTGATCGTGGGTGGGACCGCGACGCTCTACGGACCCATACTCGGCGTCGTCGCTCTGACCATCATCAACGAGGTGGTGCTGCGAGAGCTCGGGGCTGAGGCCATGCGGCCCTTCTTTTACGGTGCGATCCTCATCGCCTCCATCCTCTTTCTACCAAAGGGCTTGGAGAGCTTGATGCTCAGACTCAAAGAACTCCTCGGCGGGAAGCGCGAAAGACCCGTATTCGGAGAGCCGCAGCGAGGCCAGGCTCCGGAGCCCGACGGGCACCCCGGGCTAGGCCGCGAAGCTCGCAGATTGGATTGATGAAGGACGGAAATTCCATGCCCCTGCTGGAGATCGAGAACCTCACCAAACGCTTCGGCGGACTCACGGCCGTTGACGAACTGACCTTCACCGTCGAAGCGGGCAGCATCCATGGGCTCATCGGCCCCAATGGCGCGGGCAAAACCACGACGTTCAACGTCATCAGCGGCTTCTACACGCCAACGAGCGGCCGGATCCTGTATCAAGGAGCCGACATAGCGGGGCTGCGTTCCAGCGCAATCGCCGAGCTCGGGCTGGTGCGGACCTTCCAGACGACAACGCTGTTCAACGAATTCAGCGTCTTCGACAACGTCTTGGTGGGATGCCATCTCAAAGCGCGTCAAGGGCTGTTCAGCGCTCTTTTCGGCTCGGATCGCGCCCGCGGCCAGCGGGGTACGGAGAAGGCGTGGGAGGTTCTCGAGTTCTTCGATCTGAGGCAGCGCAGTGACGAGCTCGCCTCGAACCTGCCGCATGGTTTGCAGCGAACACTCGGCGTCGCCGTGGCGCTCGCGGCGGACCCGAAGCTGCTGCTGCTGGACGAGCCTTTCACCGGCATGAACCCCGAGGAGACGCGGCACATGATGGACCTCGTGCGCCGGGTGCGCGAGCAGGGGGTAACCATACTTCTCGTGGAGCACGACATGCAGGCGGTCATGGGGCTCTGCGACACGATCACGGTGCTCAATTTCGGCAAGCTGCTCGCGGAGGGGGCTCCCGAGGATATCCGGCGCAGCCCCGAAGTCATCGAAGCGTATCTGGGTGCAGCCAATCACGCCGCCTAGGTGGATGAACGTTCATGCTGCTGCGCATCACAGGGGCCACCGTCCACTACCACAAGGTCGCCGCGCTCAAGGGGCTCGACATGCAGGTCCCCGAAAACGCCGTGGTCACCATCATCGGTGCCAACGGGGCCGGTAAGAGCACGACCTTGCGCGCCATCTCCGGGCTCGCCGAGCTCACCGGCGGTGAGATCTGGTTCGACGATACGCGGATCGACGGCCGGCCGGCAGAGAAGATTGTCGCGCTCGGCATCGCCCACGTGCCCGAAGGCCGGCGCATCTTCCCCGGGCTCACGGTCCTCGAGAACCTCCACACAGGGGCCTTTGCGCGTCGCGACAAGGCGGGCATCGCACGTGATCTCGACAGCGTGTTTGATCACTTTCCCAGACTTGCCGAGCGCCGCAAACAATGGGGCAAGACGCTCTCCGGGGGCGAACAGCAGATGTTGGCCATCGGCCGGGCACTGATGTCTGACCCGAAGCTATTGCTGCTCGACGAGCCGTCCATGGGGCTGGCCCCTCTGATGGTGCAGGAGATCGCGCGCATCATCCTCGACATCAATCGTCGCGGGGTGCCGGTCATCCTGGTGGAGCAGAACGCGGAGCTGGCTTTACACCTCGCGAACTACGCCTACGTGCTCGAGACCGGCAGGGTGGCGCTCGAAGGCGAGGCCGGGGCGCTCCGTGAGAACGAGCACGTAAGGCGCGCTTACCTGGGCGGGTGATCGGCAACTTCACAGGTAGAATCGACCGATGAGTGAGTCGAAGTCGTACGTTCGTAGCGAGTCCCTGGATCCAGGTGCGCTCGAGCGTGCGGGATGGCGTAACGCGGAGCTCATCTGGGAGCAGATCCAGGAGACGGCCGCGGAACTCAATGCGACCGGCGCGTGGGAGGAAGCCGCAGAGCTGTGGGAGGGGGCGCTCGAGATCGCACAGGAACATTTCCGGCACGATGACCCCCGCCTGGCGACGAGTCTTGCCAATCACGGGCTCGCCGCGCGCCGTTCCGGGCGAGACCCCGCGGCGCTGTTCGACGAGGCCCTGTCAGTGTGGGATTCGGCACAAGCCTGGATCGCCGGCCTGCGGCCCGAGAGGCGTGCCCGGAGCTCGCTGTTTCATCTGCGACTGCAAACCAAGCATCGCGGCGCCTACGATCGGTTTTCACGACAACGCTATGCGGAGCTGGCAGCAGAAGGTCGAGCCGCGTTGCTGGCCTGCCGAGACGACACCGAAAGGGAGGACGATCGTCTTGCCCGCTGGGTCCGGGAAGGTCGTCAGGGTGGTCTCACCGACGCCCGAAAGCTCATGGCGGCGGCGTGGCTCATTGCGCCCGCGCGCTAAGACCAGCAGAGACCTTGCTCGGGGGCGCGCTTTGCAAGCGCAACGGTCGCGGATTGGAAGGACCACGTCCACGGCGCCGGGCATAAAGAATACCCCCGGTTGCAAACGGATGCGGCGTGAAGGCCCCGGCGGGCAAGGGATGGCGCCCGCTGCGGTGACGCAGCAGGCATCCATCCCGGTCGTCGCTGCGCCTAGATCTCGTCCTCCGCCCTCTCGCCGCTCACGAGCTTCTTGAGCGTCTGCGAGTCACCGAAACGCCGAAGCTCCTCGCGGTGAGTTTTCTTCTCCTGGGCGATCTGGAGAATGTGCCAGAGGATCCACAGGGCGAGCCCGAGGATGAACCAGAAGACCTCGCTTCCAACGAAAGGATAGAGTGGACCAATATCCGATATGTTGCCGGCCCAGCTTTCGACTTGTCCGGTAGCCATAGCTTGTCCTCCTCGAAAACCCGTTCACTTGACTTTGTCGGCACCCACCGCCGCGCCTAAGCCCTTGGCGATCTCTTCCTGCTCGGCCTGGATCACGCCCCGCTCGTCTTCAAGACGCTGGTGAACGGCGCCAACGTCGAGGCCCGCGAGCTCGACCTCGCGCGGAATACGAAGCAGGCCCACGCCGTTGAGGATCGAGGCCGCGATCCAGCCGGGCAGAAAACCGAGCACGCCGAACATGATCACGGCGCCGATGAACTGACCCCAAGGCGTCACCACGGCGTCGTAGCTGGGCGATGCCGGGTAGCCCCAGAGGAAGAAGCCGGCGATGAACACACCGTAGAAGCCGGCGTAGCCGTGGACCGCCACGGCACCGACCGCGTCGTCGATCTTGAAACGCCGCTCGACCCAGTGGTGCATCCTGTACATGAACACCACACCCACGGCGGCGATGATCAACGCCTGGATGGGATGGTAGAGATCGTTGCCGGCCGAGGCCGCGATGATGCCGGCAAGGCCCGAGGAGTAGGTCCAGAACGGATCGCCTCTGGAGACGATGTATCCGGTCAACAGCCCGGCCGCCAGCGACATCAAAAAGTTCACGGTGATGGCGGAGAGGGTGGTCGGCGCGAGGTAGATGTTGGTGGCCGAGAAGAACGTACCGTCACCCGCCTGCACGTCCCACATGGGCACGTTGCACGCCACGTAGAACCCCCAGAACCCCGTATAGATGAGAAACAGCCCGATGGTGACCAGCCAGGGGTTGCGCGGGTTGAGCGCACGGGGCGTGCCGTCGGGGGCGAATCGCCCGATTCGGGGGCCCAACACGACGAGAATCCCGAGCGCGAAACCGCCCGCGATGCCATGGATGACGCCCGACGCGTACGCATCGTGGTAGCCGAGCAGCTGCACCATCCAGCCGTCCGCGTGCCAGCCCCAGGCCGCGTCGATGATCCAGAACACGGACCCGATGAGCACCGCGCAGATCCAGAAGCCCGCGTTCTGGATGCGCTCGATCACAGAGCCCGAGACGATGGAGGCAGCGGTCCACGAGAACAACAGGAAGGCCGCCCAGAACACTCCGTTGATACGCGCCCACCCGTCTGGATCACCGGCAGCACCCATGTGCGGGCCCATCAGCTCGCTCCAGGGCACCGCCCACGGCGCTTCCACCACACCGCCGGTGATGCCGGGCCCGTTGGGCCATGCGAAGTAGATCCACCAGCCGAAGAAGAAGAACGTGATGGTGACCAGAGGTATCAGCATCGTGTTCTTCATCAGGGTGTGCATGTGGTTCTTGTGTCGCGAGGCCCCGACCTCGTACATGCAGAAGCCCACGTGGATGAAGAACATGATGACAACCGTCAGCCAGTAGTAGAACTCCGTGAATATCACCCCGAGAGCGGTGAGTTCGTTATCCATACTCCACCTCCCCGTTTTGGTTGGTATCGTTGAGACAGCGCCCGCGCCGGACGCCAGAGACCGCTGCGGGGCACCTTCCCGCCGCCCCTCACCCCGGACCCGTCGCTGGCTACGGCCGCCGTCCGAACCACCGCGGCCGCGAAATCCCGGGGGTACGCGTGTGCCTTGGCGCCGGCAGCCGCTCCGAATTACTATAGTTCAAAAAATTTGACTTGCATAAAACGCCGCCCATGGGCACGGTAAGCGGCCCGAAGTGGTCGCGGAACGAGCAGCAGGGAGGTGAGCGTGCCCTTCGGACTCCTCAAGTATGGCTTGCGCCGGCGGCGCTATCCGGCCGCCCCTCCTTTCGCGCCATCGCGAGACCTCAAGCCGCGCTACGACGTGGTCATCATCGGCGGTGGGGGTCACGGACTGGCCACCGCCTACTATCTGGCCGTACGTCACGGCGTGACCGATGTGGCCGTGCTGGACAAGGGCTACATCGGCGGCGGCAACACGGGCCGCAACACGGCGGTCATCCGCTCGAACTACCTCACGCCCGAGGGCGTGCGCTTCTACCGGGAATCGGTGCGGCTGTTCCACGACCTGAGCAACGAGCTCGACTACAACGTCATGTTCTCCGAGCGGGGTCAGCTCACGCTCGCGCACACGGACGCCGCCATCCGCAGCTTCCGCTGGCGCGCCGAGGTGAACAAGCATTTCGGCGTTCGCTCGGAGCTGATCGGACGCGAGGCGATCCGGGAGCTCGTGCCGCACCTCAATCTCTCCGAGGAGATGCGCTACCCGATTCTGGCGGGCCTGTGGCACGCCGACGGCGGCACCGGGCGTCATGACGCCGTCGCGTGGGGCTATGCGCGCGCCGCTGCGCGTCGCGGGGTCGAGATCCACCAGCGCACCGAGGTGACGGGCATGCGCTTGTCGGGCGACGAGGTTGTAAGCGTCGACGTGGCCCGAGACGGCGTCCGTCAGACCGTCGGCTGCGGATGCGTCGTGCAGGCGGTGGCCGGCGTGAGCTCCGTGGTGGCTTCGATGGCGGGCATCCGTCTGCCCATCGTGACCTACCCTCTGCAGGCGATGGTCACCCAGCCGCTCGAGCCCTTTCTCGACCCACTGATCAGCTCGGCGCAGCTACACTGCTACGTCTCGCAGACGGCCCGCGGAGAGGTCGTGATCGGCGGGGGGTCGGATCCGTATCCGCTGTACTCCACCCGCTCCACCCTGGAGCTCAAGGAGAGCCTGCTCGCACACGCCATCGAGATGTTTCCGTTTCTGGCGGAGGTCCGTTTGCTGCGCCAGTGGGCGGGGATCACCGACATGACGCCGGACTACAGCCCGATCATGGGGCCGAGCCCGTTGCGAAACTACTATCTGGACGCCGGCTGGGGTACCTGGGGCTTCAAGGCCACACCGATCTGCGGAGTCACGATGGCCGAACTGGTGGCGACGGGTCGGGTGCCGGAACTCATCGCGCCGTTTCGCGCCGATCGCTTCCAGACGTTTGAGCAGGTGAACGAGATGGGCGCCACGGCGGCCAGCCACTGAAAAAAGACACATGTCATTAGTCATACTGATTTCCCACGAACCTCCGCCTGACTCGGGATAGTTCGTTATGAAGATCATGCATTGCCCGCTCAATGGCCCCCGCAACATCTCCGAGTTCACTTACGGGGGCGAGGTGACCTCGATGCCGGACCCCCGTGACTGCACCGACGAGGAGTGGGCCGACTACGTCTTCTTGCGCGAGAACCGGGCGGGCCAGGTGCGCGAGTGGTGGTATCACAACGCGACCTCGTACTGGTTCATCGCGGAACGCGACACCGCCACCGACGAGATCGTGCGCACGTATCCAGCGAGCGAGCTCTTCGGCGGCCAGGCCCAAGGAACCGGCGAGTGAGTGCATCCAATCGACTGCCCGCACCGGCGGGGCTGCTGCTCGATCGCGACCGCCTCGTTCGCTTCACCTTCGAAGGTAAGCCCTACCAGGGCTTCGCCGGAGATACCATCGCCAGCGCGCTCGCAGCCAGCGGCGTGCGGTTGCTCTCGCGCTCGTTCAAATATCACCGACCGCGGGGCCTGCTGACCATGGCCGGCCAGGACGGCAACACCCTGGTGCAGCTCCCCGGCGAGCCCAACGTGAACGCCGATCGCGAGCCGATCACGGAGGGCCTTGCGGTCATGGGCCAGCACTACTCCGGCAGCCTCGTGCGCGACCGCGACGCCTGGCTCGGCCGGGCGGCGCGTTTCCTGCCGGTCGGCTTCTACTACAAGGCGTTCTACAAGCCTAAGGGAGCGTGGGAGTACTGGGAGCCGCTCATCCGGCGCAAGGCCGGCCTGGGCAAGGTCGACCCCACTCGGAGCACGCACGGATATTACGACAAGATGTACACGTTCTGTGACGTGCTCGTGGTCGGCGGCGGGCCGGCCGGCCTCTGCGCGGCGCGGGAGGCCGCGGGCGCCGGTGCCGACGTTCTGCTCGTTGACGAGAATCCCGTCCTCGGCGGGGCGCTCACCTACGCGCGCTTCGACGCCTCGGGCGAGCTCGGCGAGCGAGTGCGCGGCGAGCTGGTCGCGGCGCTCGAGGCCGATCCCCGCGTACGGGTCATGACCAGAGCGGTCTGCAACGGTTACTTCGCGGACAACTGGTTGCCCGTCATCTGCGGCAACCGCATGTACAAGGTGCGCGCGACCGAGGTCATCGTGGCGAGCGGGTGCATCGAGCAGCCCGCGGTCTTCCGGAACAACGATCTGCCGGGAGTGATGCAAGGTTCAGCCGCCCAACGCCTGATCCGTCTGTACGGCGTACGCCCCGGCCGACGCGCGGTCGTGCTGACCGCCAATCGCGACGGTTACGGCGTCGCGCTCGACCTCCTGGACGCAGGGGTGGACGTGGCGGCGGTGATCGACCTGCGCGAGACGCTGGCCGAGGAGCCCGTCACCGCCGACGTGTTCCGCAACAACATCCGCGTTCTCGTCGGTCACGGCGTGCTGGAGGCGATCCCGAGCCGCGGCGGGCACCTGAAGGGCATCCGCGTCGCCCGCATCACGGGCCAAGGCGTCCTCGACGTCGCCACGGAGCACATCGACTGCGACCTCCTGTGCATGTCCCCCGGCTACATCTCCACCTACCAGCTCCTGGCGCAGGCCGGTGCTCGAGTGCACTACGACGAGGCCCGTGCAAACTTCGTGCTGCGCGACCTCCCACCGCACGTGAGAGCCGCAGGCTCGGTGAGCGGCGCCATGGGCCTGGAGGCGACCCTGGCCGAAGGTCGCCGCGGGGGCTGGTCGGCCGCCCGCGCGCTGGGGCTGACGGTGGGTCCCGAGCCCGCCGTCGCTGCGCGGGGCGACGGCACCGGTGTGAATCACCCGTGGCCCATCTTTCCCCACCCGAAGGGCAAGGACTTCGTCGACTTCGACGAGGACCTGCAGGTCGCGGACATCGTGAACGCGTGCCGGGAGGGCTACGAGCACCTGGAGCTGGTCAAACGTTTCTCCACCGCGGGCATGGGGCCGTCGCAGGGGCGTCACTCCGCGCTCACCACGGCGCGCCTCGTGGCGAACGTCACGGGCCGCGGCCTGGCGGAAACCGGTGTGACCACCGCACGCCCGCCGTTCACCGCGGAGAAGCTCGCGCACTGTGCCGGACGCAGCTTCGAGCCCGAGCGGCATACGCCCATGCACCAACGCCATCTCGAGGCCGGCGCACACATGATGATCGCGGGGCTTTGGTTGCGACCGGGGTGGTACGGTCCCCGGGATGCCCGCGAGCGTTGCATGCAGGCGGAGTGCCTCAGTGTGCGCAACAACGTGGGGCTTATCGACGTGTCGACTCTGGGCGGCATCGAGGTGCGCGGTCCCCAGGCGGGCGAATTTCTGAATCGCGTGTACACTTACGGCTACGCGAAGCAGGCGGTCGGTCGCGCCCGCTACGTGGTGATGACCAACGAGCAGGGCACGGTCGTCGATGACGGCGTCGCCTGCCGCCTGCACGAGCAACGCTACTACGTCACCGCCACAACGGGCGGGGTCGAGGGCGTCTACCGCAACATGCTCTTCTGGCAGGCGCAGTGGCGGCTGGACGTGGAGATCGCCCACGTCACCAGCGGATGGTGCGGGGTCAACATCGCGGGGCCGCGCTCGCGCGACGTGCTCGCCCCACTGTGCGCCGACGTCGATCTGTCGCCGGCGTCGTTCCCCTACATGGGCGTGCGCGAAGGCACGGTGGCCGGCATCGCGGCTCGCCTCATCCGCGTGGGGTTCGTGGGCGAGCTGGGCTACGAGATCCACGTCCCCGCGGGGTGCGGCGAGGCGCTGTGGGACGCGTTGACGCAAGCCGGGTCGGCGTACGATATCCGTCCCTTCGGGCTCGAGGCACAGCGCCTGCTGCGCCTGGAGAAGGGCCACATCATCATCGGGCAAGACACCGACTCCATGTCCCACCCCCACGAGGTGCAGCTCGCGTGGGCCATCTCGCGCCGCAAACCCTTCTTCGTGGGCGGGCGCTCCATCGACGTCATCATGCGGCGGCCTCTCACCCGCCAGCTCGTCGGGTTCGTCATCCACGACACCGGCGCACCCGTGCCCGAGGAGAGCCATCTCGTGATCAGGGGCGGCGACATCACGGGACGCGTCACGTCATGCGGCATCTCGCCCACGCTCGGCGCCCCCATCGGTCTCGCCTACGTGGCACCCGATCAGGCGGCGCCCGGCGCGCGCATCCGGATCCGCTCCGGCGGCGGCGTCATGGTGGAGGCGGAGGTGGCCTCGCTCCCCTTCTACGACCCGGAGAATCAACGACAGGAGATGTGAAGGCGAAACGAAACCTCCCGCGTCCTGATTACCCACAGATTAAGTGGTGTCGGACACGACTTTTTGCCAGAGCACGAAAAAGTGGTGTCTGACACCACTCAGGAACAGGACCCATGACTCGACCGAGGGATTTCATCCGGCGCAGTCCCATCTACCGCCGGCTCGAATCGGCAGGCGCGACGTTCGAGGAACGCGGGGGTGCCGGCGTTGCGGCGAGCTACGGTCGACCGCTCGAAGAGGAGGTCGCCGCGGCACGGAATCTGGCGCTCGCCGAGCTATCGCCGCTGCCGCGTATCGGCTTCAAGGGACCCGGCACGCCCGAGTGGCTGGACGCCCACGGCGTGGCGCTACCCGCGGCCCCCAACGTGGCGCTGCGCCAGTCCGACGGGGCTCTGGCGGCGCGGCTCTCCCACGACGAGCACCTGGTTCTGAGCGATCTCGCTGCGCGCGGGCATACATGCGCGCGCCTCGAGCAGGCCTGGTCGGTAGCGTCGGCGCCGCGCTGCTTTCCGATGCCGCGCCGGGACACCCATTTCTGGTACCTTGTGAGCGGCGTGAGCGCGCCGACGATGCTCGCCAAGCTCTGCGCGGTGGACTTGCGCGCCTCCAGGTTCGCCAACGACCGCGTGGCGCAGACGTCGCTTGCCCGCATGAACGTCGCCGTCATCCGGAGCGACCTCGATGCCACACCCGCCTTTCACGTCCTCGGTGACAGCTCGCTGGCCGAGTATCTGTGGCCGTGTCTGCTCGACGCCATGAACGAGTTCGGCGGCGCTCCCGTCGGGCTGCGCGCACTCCTGACCATGACGAGTGGCTGAAGAGATGAAGCGCAGGGACAACGAAAATCACCAGGAACTCGTCCCGGGCGGGGCGGCTCCGACCGCGGAGCCCGGCGACAATGATCTCGAGGTCGCCATCGGCAACCAGGTGCGTGCCTTTCGCAGGCAGCTCGACATGACGGTGGTAGAGCTCGCGAAGCAGGCCCAGCTCTCGCCGGGCATGCTCTCCAAGATCGAGAACGGCGTCACCTCCCCTTCCCTCGCCACCCTGCGCGCCCTCTCGCGCGCGCTCAACGTGCCGGTCACCTCCTTTTTCCGCAAGTACGAGGAGCAGCGCGATTGCACGCTCGTGCGCGCCGGTGAGGGGCTCGTGATCGAGCGGCGCGGGACCCGGGCCGGACACCAGTACCAGCTTCTGGGGCATACGCTACGCAAGCGCGTATCCGTGGAGCCGTTCCTCATCTCCTTGACCGAAGGTTCGGAGGTATTCCCGCTCTTTCAACACAGCGGCACCGAGTTCGTATACATGCTCGAGGGAGAGGTGGTGTATCGCCACGCCAGCCAGACCTATCATCTGAGGCCCGGGGATTCGCTGTTCTTCGACGCCGACGCGCCCCACGGGCCCGAAGAGCTCGTCAAGCTCCCCATTCGCTTCCTCTCGGTCATCGTCTCGCCCCGTACCGAGGACTAGGGATTTTCCTACAGGTAAAAAATATTTCTTGTTTGTTGATTTTCGGCGACCCGATCCACTAATCTTTGCGCGAAACCATCGGTGGACCTGTCGGAGGGGACGCGAGTCCGTGTGCGGTATCGTCGGCCTGTTCAGCAAGACCCCCGAGCTCGAGCGGCGTCTGGGCGATCTGCTCTCGCGCATGCTGATCGAGTTGAGCGAGCGCGGACCGGACAGCGCCGGCTTTGCCGTCTACCGGGAACCGGCGCCCCGGGGCTCGGCCAAGGTGACCCTGTACCATCCAGCCCCGGACTACCCGTGGCAGTCGTTGCGCGCCGAGCTCTCATCGACCTTCGACGGGCCGGTGACTCTGGGTGTGCACGCGAGCCACGGCGTGTTCGTGATTACGGTCGACGCGGATGTCGCCCAGAGCTGGCTGCGGGCCCATCATCCGGAATGCCGCATCATGAGCGCGGGCAGCGCCATCGAGATCTTCAAGGAGGCCGGACTGCCCCCCGAGGTTGTGGAGCGCTTTGGACTGCGCGAGATGCACGCGACCCACGCGCTGGGGCACACGCGCATGGCCACCGAGAGCGCCGTGACCACCCAGCACTCGCATCCGTTCTCCACCGGCCTCGACCTGTGCCTGGTGCACAACGGATCTCTGTCCAACCACAACCGACTCAGACAGTTCCTGCGCCGGCAGGGCATGACCTTCCAGACGGACAACGACACTGAGGTGGCTGCCGGCTATCTCACCTGGCGGCTGCGGGAGGGGGCTACGCTGGAGGAGGCGCTGCAAGCAGCCGTCAAGGACCTGGACGGCTTCTACACCTTCGCCATCGGCACCCGCGACGGCTTTGCGGTCCTGCGTGACCCCATCGCGTGCAAGCCCGCCGTGCTCGCCGAGACCGACACGTGGGTCGCCATGGCCTCCGAGTTCCGCGCCATCGCGCGTCTGCCGGGCGCCGAGAACGCCCGTATCTGGGAGCCGGCGCCGGCCAAGATCTACAGTTGGAAGCGCACCGAGCTGGTGACGTGAAGCCGTCGCGGACAAAGGCGCCGGCATCAGAGTCTGCGCCGCGCGTCACGGACATTTCAAGGAACGAGCACTCGGAGCCACGCAGATGATCGAGGTCGATCTGGATGTCGTCGGCGTGCGCGACCTCAATCGTCAGCTGCACGAGCTACCGAGCGATACGAATCAATTGAGCTGGCGAGTCGCTCATCCCCGCGGCAAGCACGCACTCGCCGTGGGGCTCACGTTGCCGTTGGATGTGACTGTGCACGGCCACGTCGGCTACTACTGCGGGGGCATGAACCAGCGCGCGACGCTCACCATCAACGGCAACGCGGGCCCCGGCGTGGCGGAAAACATGATGTCCGGGCTGGTGCGAGTGAAGGGAAACGCCTCGCAGTACGCCGGGGCATCCGGCCGCGGAGGTATGCTGGTCATCGAGGGCGACGCGAGCAGCCGCTGCGGCATCTCGATGAAGGGTGTCGACATCGTCGTGCGCGGCTCGGTGGGACACATGAGTGCATTCATGGCGCAGGACGGCCGTCTGGTCGTTTGCGGCGATGCAGGGGCCGGGCTCGGGGACTCGATCTACGAAGCCATCATCTACGTGGGCGGAGACGTCGACAGTCTGGGCGCCGACTGCATCGAGAAGGAGATGACAACCGAACACGCCGAGAAGCTCGAGGGCCTGCTTGCCAAAGCGGGGATTGAAGCCGACGTGAAGCGCTTCCGCCGCTTCGGCTCGGCGCGCAAGCTTTACCACTTTCACGTCGACCACGCAGATTCGTATTAGCCGCTACTCGGCGCCCATGACCAAACGAACGACGCGAACGATCGATAGCCGCGACCGACGCCGGGGAAACAGCCACAGATGACCGATGACAAGGAACCGACCACCAAGGACAGGGGCGCGCCGTCGCAGGTCGACCCGCGTGCGCTGCGCCCGTCCTTCACGTTTCCCGAGAACGTTCTCGCCGAGATCCACCGCGCGGCCGATGAGGGGGTCTACGCGATTCGGGGGTTCGGGGCCAAACGAATGTTGCCCACGTTCGACGATCTCGCGTTCCTCGGCGCGTCCATGTCCCGATACCCGCTTGAAGGCTATCGCGAGCGCTGCGATACGAACGTGACACTGGGCACGCGCTTCGCCAGGCGCCCCATCGAGCTCGCGATCCCCATCACCATCGCCGGCATGAGCTTCGGCGCGCTGGGTGCGCATGCCAAGGAAGCCATCGGCCGCGCCGCGACCGAGATGGGCACGAGCACCACGACCGGCGACGGCGGCATGACGGACGAGGAGCGCAGGGCCTCGAAGATTCTCGTCTACCAGGTCCTACCCTCGCGCTACGGGATGAACCCCGACGACTTGCGCCGCGCCGATGCGGTCGAGGTGGTCGTCGGGCAGGGTGCTAAGCCCGGCGGAGGCGGGATGCTGCTCGGCCTGAAGATCACCAAACGGGTCGGCGACATGCGCACCCTGCCGGAGGCCATCGACCAGCGCAGCGCCTGCCGCCATCCGGACTGGACGGGCCCGGACGACCTCGAGATCAAGATTCACGAGTTGCGCGAGATCACCGACTGGGAGAAGCCGATCTACGTCAAGATCGGCGCGACCCGCGTCAAGTACGACGTGGCGCTGGCGGTCAAGGCCGGCGCCGACGCGATCGTGCTCGACGGCATGCAAGGCGGCACTGCGGCAACGCAGGACGTGTTCATCGAGCACGTCGGCATCCCCACGCTCCCGGCGGTTCGTCTGGCCGCGGAGGCGTTACAGGAGCTCGACATGCACCGCAAGGTGCACCTGATCGTGTCCGGGGGCATCCGTACCGGGGCGGACGCGGCCAAGGCGCTCGCGCTCGGCGCCGACGCCGTGTCCATCGGCACCGCCGCACTGGTCGCTATCGGGTGTAACAAGCCGGTCTACGTCGAGGACTACCATAAGCTGGGTACCGAACCGGGTTACTGCCATCATTGCCACACGGGGCGTTGCCCGGTCGGGATCACCACCCAGGACCCGACCCTCGAGGAGCGTCTGCCCCCGGAACGGGGCGCCCGTTGGCTCAAGAACTATCTGACGACCATGGTGCTCGAGCTGCAAACGCTCGCCCGGGCTTGCGGTAAGAACCACGTGCTCAACCTGGAGCCCGAGGACATGGTGGCCCTCACAGTGGAGGCAGCGGCAATGGCGCAGGTTCCGCTCGCCGGCACGAGCTGGATACCGGGGCGCGAGTCCGGTTGAGCCGAAGCCTCGCCGCCGCGCACGGCGCGAGCGGCGCCAGACAGGTGATCCAAACGGGAAGCGCGCACGGAAAAGAACGATAATCTGGAACAGGCTTCACCCCACGGGATCGTATACACGCGGAATCGTCGACCGCGTCCGCGCGCGGGCTGCTCCGCCGGACGCGTCATTGCAAACGACTATTCATCGAACGAAGAGGTGACCCATGGCCGCTGATCTCGCCAGAGCCGCGAAAGAGCAAAACATCAGGTATTTCCTCATCAGCTTCGTCGACCTGTTCGGCGTGCTGCGTGCGAAGCTCGTGCCGGCGAGCGCCATCGCGGAGATGCAGGAGACGGGCGCGGGTTTCGCGGGTTTCGCCACCTGGCTCGATATGACACCCGCCGATCCCGACATGTTCGCCATCCCCGACCCGGAGAGCCTCATTCAGCTTCCGTGGAAGCCGGAGGTGGGCTGGCTCGCTGCCGACCTCTGGATGGACGGCAAAGAGGTGGAGACTTCGCCGCGGATCGTATTGAAGCGCCAGATCGATAAGGCCGCCAAGCCCGGCTACCGCATGAAAAGCGGTGTCGAATGCGAATACTTCCTCCTGAACGCCGATGGCACCACCATATCGGACGAACGCGATGTCCAGGAGAAGCCCTGTTATGATCAGTCCGCCTTGATGCGCCGCTACGACGTGATCAGCGAGATCTGCGACTACATGGGCCAGCTCGGTTGGGGCCCGTATCAGAATGACCACGAAGACGCCAACGGCCAGTTCGAAATGAACTGGCATTACGACGACTGCCTGCGTACGGCGGACAAGCAGACATTTTTCAAGTACATGGTGAAAAGCATCGCGGAGAAACACGGCCTGCGAGCGACATTCATGCCCAAACCGTTCTCAAACCTCACGGGTAACGGATGCCATGCGCACGTATCGCTGTGGGACCAAGGCGGCACCCAGAATCTTTTCCTCGACAGTACCGGCGAACTCGGGCTCTCCGAGCTCGCTTACCAGTTCCTGGGCGGCATCATCCACAATGCCGATGCCATGGCCGCCGTCTTCAATCCGAGCGTGAACAGTTACAAACGCATCGACGCCACCGTGACCTTGTCCGGTGCGACGTGGTCCCCCAACGCCATCAGCTACTCGGGCAACAACCGCACGCATATGGTCCGCGTCCCCGAACCCGGTCGTTTCGAGCTGCGCCTGATGGACGGTTCGAGCAACCCGTACCTGCTCCAGGCGGGCGTACTGGTCGCGGGCCTCGACGGGATCGAAAACGACCGTGAGCCGGGCAAACGCCTCGACATCAATATGTATACCGAGGGGCACACGGTAAAACGTATCCGCAAGCTTCCTCTAAACCTGCTCGACGCCGTACGCCTTTTCGACAAAAGCAAAATCGTACGCGAGGGATTCGGCGACGAGTTCGTTACTAGCTACGTCAAGCTGAAGCTCGACGAATGGGGCAAGTATGCACGCACGCTCACTCCGTGGGAGCGGGAGAATACGCTGGATTGCTGAGTCAACGTGTGGCGCGGGTTAACGGCTGTGGCGGGCTTCGCCGTGCTCAGCCCACCTTACGAGACGATGTTAACGCTCACCCGCACCTCCATCTGAGGCGTATCGCCAGGTTGAAGCGTTTCTCGTCCCCCCGCTGGGCGTCGGACGACCGCGGGCGCCCGTTTATACCACGCGCACGCCGGCGTGTCGGGCGCCAACCTCGCGCGGACGGCGTGCGGGTGATCGTCGGGGATGCACCCCGGTACGCAGCGCACCAATGCCGGCCGCCGGGGCGGCGGCACGCTTGCGCCGCTTCGGGGTGTTGCGTATCATCCGCGCCGTTCTCGGGGGGGAACGGTCTCTGCCGTCGGTGCGGTTCCCAGTGCGCCACAGAGTCTACGAACAGGCGGTAAAAGCCATTCAGGAGCACAAGTGGCTCCAGAGCGAGAAGGCGGGGCGCGACGTCGGCCCGGAAGCCGCGCAGGACTGGAACCGGCGTTACTGGCTGCGCTTCTATCGCCAGCGTTTCGTGCAGCACCTGCGGGGTGAAGCTTTCTTCGAGGAATTCGGCACCGAATGCTACCGGCTCGTCGCCGGGGGCCTCACGGCCTCGGGCGAAATCCTGGACACGGTGCTGGACAAGGTACAGGAAGGCGCGGAAAACCTGGAGCTCATCTGCTGGGCCCAGCACCACCGCCTGCCGCGGGATCAGGTCCTGGAAATCCTGAAGGCGCTGAACATCAACAGCCGCCGCCTGCCACCGCCCCGGATCGATTAGCCCCGCCCGTACCTCTCCACGGCAAAGCCCCAACGGTTTCCGGAGCTTCCCGACACGCGCAATCGCCATGGCACCACCACCGGCCAGGGTCCTCATCACGAAGCTCGGACTCGACGGGCATGATCGGGGCAGCCGCATCGTCGCCGCATACCTCCGCGACGCCGGAATGGAAGTGATCTTCACCGGGCCTTGGCAGGAGATTGCAGCGGTGGTGAAGCTCGCCCTGGAAGAGGACGTCGACGTGATCGGAGTGAGCGCCCTCGCCACCTGTCACCTGCTCGTACCCGAGCTCATGCAGGCGCTGCGCGAAGCGGGCCTCGCTCACATCAAGGTCATCGTAGGCGGCATCATACCGGACGCCGACGAGGCCCGGCTCCTGCGCGCGGGGGTCAGCCGTGTCTTCCACCCGGGAAGCAGCCGCGAGGACATCGTGAGCGCCACCCGGGCGCTGGCCGAGAGAGCCCGCGAGGAGCGCGAGCGCGGATCTTCGTGATGGTCGCGGACAGGAGTCCACGCCCGCGGCACTCCCCCTTCCCGTCCTTTGCCCCGGGGCGCGCTTTCGGCGAGACTGACCGTCCGGAGGTGAGAGCCATGAGCCGTCAACCGCTGCAGATACCCCTGCCCGGCTTCGAAGCCGCGCGTGCCCGGTGGGAGAACGAGTACCGTCGACAGACGGCGGACGCCGCGCAGCCGCTGCGCAATCGCTCGGGCGTCGTCATCGAGCCCCTGTACACCCCCGACCATTGGGGAGCCGAGCGGTACATGGCGGATCTCGGCTTCCCCGGGCAACCGCCCATGACCCGGGGCATTTATCCGAGCATGTATCGCGGGCGCCCGTGGAGCCAGCGCCAGCTCATCGGCCTCGGCACGCCGGAGGACTACAACGCACGCCTCAGGACCATACTCGCGGCCGGGGCGACCGCCATCAGCCTCATCCCGTGCAACTCGGTCTACCGCGGCTACGACGCGGACGAAGTAGACCCGCTGCTGCTCGGCACCTGCGGCGCGGTGGTCAACACCATCGAGGACATGGACACGTGCTTCCGGAACGTGCCGCTCGGGCAGATCTCGACCGCGCTCAATGACCCGCTTCCGTTCACGCTGCTCGCTCTGCTCCTCGCGGTCGCGAAACGCAGGGGCGTACCCTGGGGCCGCATCACCGGCACTTCGAACCAGAGCGACTACATCTCCCATTTCGTGGCGAATCACATGTTCTTCCGCATCGCCCTGCCGGGGTCGCGGCGCGTGCTGGTCGATCACATCGAGTTCGCGAATCGGCACTTGCCGGGCTGGAATCCGGTTTCGGTCGTCGGGCAGCATATGCAACAGGCAGGTGCGACACCCGCCCAGGCGATGGCGTTCACCCTGTGCACGGCCATCCAGTACGCGGAGGACTGCATCGCACGCGGCCTCGACCCCGACGCCTTCCTGCCGCGCTTCACCTTCTTCTTCGATATCTCCATCAGTTTCTTCGAGGAGATCGCGAAGCTTCGCGCGGGGCGCCGCATCTGGCCGCGCATCGTGCGCGAGCGTCTGCGCGCACGCGATCCGCGCTCGGCGCGCTTCAAGCTCCATGCGCAGACCTCCGGTGTCGATCTCACCCGCCAGCAGCCACTCAACAATATTGCGCGTACCACTGCACAGGCCATGGCCGCGATTTTCGGGGGTGCGCAGTCGCTGCACACCGACGCCTACGACGAGGTGCTGAGCGTGCCCACCGAGGAAGCCGCCCGCATCGCCATCGCGACTCAGAACATCCTGCGCGAGGAGGCGCACCTCGATGCCGTCATCGACCCGCTCGGCGGCTCCTATTACCTCGAGACGCTGACCAACCACATGGAGGAGGAGATCGAGTCGGTGATCGCCCAAATCGATGCCGCGGGCGGCATGTACCGCGCGGTGGAGTCCGGACTCGTGCAGGCGCTCATCGGCGAATCCGCCCTGGTCTTTCAAGAACGCGTGGACCGCGGGGAGCAGACCATCGTCGGTGTCAACGTCTACCGGGCCGAGCAGGAGGAGGAAGGCGTTCACCGCGCCCTCCTCGGCCGGCCGGAACCCGCGCGCATCGAGGCACAGCTCGAGCGCCTGCGCAGCTACCGGGCGGCGCGCAGCCAGGCAAGCGTGCGACGCGCGCTCGATGCGCTCGCACGCGCCGCCGGCGCCGCCGACGAGAACGTCTACGAGAAGGTGGTGGAGGCGGCCGTCGCCGGCGCCACCCACGGCGAGATCGTCGCCCGGTTGCGCGACGAGATCGGCTTCGGCGAGCCGCTGCTGGTTCCTTGAAGCGGCCGCGCCATTCGCCCGCAACGGACCCGCCCATGATTCGTGACCACCAAGCGCTGCTCGAGCGAACCCGGGTGCTCGCCGAGCGTTATCTGACGGGGCTGTCCGAGCGGCCCGTGGCGCCGCCCGTCGACGTGAGCGCCCTGCGCGAGGCGCTGGGCGGTGCGCGGCCCGCGCGGGAAGCCTGGTTGCACGTGGACGGCGCCTTCGGCTTGCGGGCGGCTGCCTCGCCCACGCTGCGCCCGCATGCGCGCGGCATGGAGCGGGCCGACTCATGGGCGACCGACGGGCACAAATGGCTGAACTTGCCCTACGAGACTCTTCGCGGAATATCGGGGCATGCGCACATGGGCGAACGAGCGGAAGGGTGTGCCGAGTCTCGACTCAGAGGGACCCGGGGCATGTGCCGCGCGGTCACAAGCCACCGTGCGGCGGGGCCGAAAACCCCGGCACCCGCGGGATGGACCGGGATCGGCGCTTCGCCGACGCCGAGGACGGCGACGATACAGCAGGGCTCGGCCCCGTGTGCGCTCGAGGTTGCAGGCGTGACTCGGGGCTTGCGGCCAAGCGGGGCGTGCCCCGGGGCCCTGTCACTCCAAGTTGGCGGTCATCCGATATTCCGCGAAGAGTCTCACTTCTTTGTTGGCGACCTCCACGTTCTTCGTAGCTATCCATTCCGGCGCAGGGCTCGCGCGAGGCGGCAGATGATGCATCCAGGATAGGCGCGCTCGTCGGATGTCGGAGAAGCTGATCGCGGATCTCTTGAGCGGCAAGCCGGGGGCTCTCGCTCGCGCCATCACCGCGGTGACCAACGGCACCGCCCTCGCGCCCGCGTTGTTGTCCGCCGTCCAGCCGCGCCTCGGACGCGCCGTGGTCGTCGGAGTGACCGGCGCCGCGGGGGTCGGGAAATCGACGCTGGTCAACGCCTGCATACGCAGCTTTCGTCGGCGCGGCCGCTCCGTGGGCGTGGTCGCGGTCGATCCCTCCAGCCCGCTCACGGGCGGGGCGCTACTCGGGGACCGCGTTCGCATGTCCGAGCACGCCGCGGATCCCGGCGTCTTCGTACGTTCCCTCGCCTCGCGTGAGCACGCGGGCGCGCTCCCGCCGGCCGCCGCTCGCATCGTCGACCTCATGGATGCCTCGGGCCGCGACGTGGTGGTGATCGAAACGGTGGGTGCGGGCCAGACCGACGTGGAGGTCGCCGACGTCGCCGATATCAAGGTCGTGGTCTGCGCGCCCGGCCAGGGCGACGAGGTCCAGGCCATCAAGGCGGGGCTGCTGGAGATCGCGGATGTCCTGGTGGTCAACAAGAACGACCTGCCCCTTGCGCGGCGGACCTTGCAGCACCTCAAAGAGATGGTCGCCATGCGAGAGCCCGGTGCATCTGCCGTTCCGGTTCTCGGGGTCAGCGCGCGCACCGGCGAGGGCGTGGATGCGCTGGTCGACACCGTGGAAGCGATAGCCGCGCGCGCAGCGGGGCCCAGGCAGCGAACCGACGCCCGGGCCCGCGTCCATCGCATGCTGGCGGCGACCGCCGCCTCCGTGGTGAGCAGACGCATCCGTGCCATGCACGGTCCGGCGCTGGCGCGACTCTGCGAGGCCGTGCAGCGCGGCGAGCTGGACGTGGACGAAGCGGCGCGCCGATTGCTGGACCAGGAGCTCGGGTTTCATGAGTGATGCCCACTCCAGAGTGATCGAGCTGGCCGGCCGCGATCGTTTCATGCAGACCCTCGGCGCGGAGCTCGTGGAGTGCGGCGCCGGCCGCGCCATCGTTCGTATGCGCGTCGCCCAGCAACACTTGAACTTTCACAATACCTGTCACGGGGGCGTCATTCTGACACTCGCCGATATCGCCTTTGGTCTCGCATCGAACTCGCACGGCGTTGTAGCCATCGGTATCGACGTGCATACGGCCTTTGCCGCACCCGCACGTGTCGCGGACATTTTGACCGCAACGGCCGTGGAGGTGACGCGCTCGAATCGCGTTGCTACGTACCGGGTCAACGTCGTGCGAACCGACAAGAAGATCGTGGCCACATTCACCGGAACCGTATTCATCACCGACAACCCACAAATCGCCTCCGGCGGCCCGAGCCACGCCGGGTGAACCCCCGAGCCCGCTCGCGGCGCCGGCGGATCCTTGAACGAGATCGGCAGATAACTGTGCCGAGCGCGACGCTGTTGCGGACAGATACGCGCCCGTAGCCGCGGATCGGTGAGAAATGTCGGCTATTTAGCCAATTTGAACTGAGCCGGTGCTGCGACCATAATTGGCGCTATGCGTCGCGTCGCCCCGACGGCCCTTTCCAACAAACGAGAACAAAGTTCCCGAGCAGCCGTAGCCTGCATTTCTCACCAGTGCGTGCAGCGAGGGCGCGGAGATGCCCGCAGGTACAAGGCGCGCGAGAGCGAAGGCGCGCAGCCGTACTTGACGGCACGTCCGGGAAGAGCGGGGTCAAACACCGCTTTCCCTTCCGCTGGCCTAACCTCGTGGCACTGTTTACCGGGAAAGTGGTGTCCGACCGCGCTTTTCCCAACGCCCTAGATGCGGGCAGATCCGTACCCGCAGCCGTGGACTGGTGAGAAATGCAGGCTAGAGGCCAAGCAGCTCAGCTCCTCGCTCTCGCCAACCCCATCACTCGAGTGACCGCGAACCGCCCCGAGACCCCGGACGGATGGTGCCCGAGCGTCGCATCATGAGGTCGGCGTTCCATCGCGTCGACCCGCTCCGGACAGAGCGCTCCCGAACCGTGCCGGTTGGAGGGGCCGGACGCGTCGGGATGGACTCGGCAGCCCCGAAACCGCCGTCGGAGGGCGGATCCCCGGCCGACATCGAGCGTCGGAGGAGCCAGAAAGACCTGGCTCCGCGCGAGCGTCTGCTGGGTCATGTCGCAGCCGCGGTGCTACTGGGCGCGCTGCCGTCCTCAGCCGTATCCGCCGACGAGGGACAGAGCGTCCGTATCACAGAGTGGGTCGTCCCGTGGCAACACACTCGACCGCGTGATGCGTACGTCGACGGTGCACGCCGCGTTTGGTTCACCAGCCCCTCATCGGACTACGTCGCCTACCTCGATCCCTTCAGCGGCAAATTCAAGCGCTTTCGGCTGGAATCAGGTACCGAGCCTCGCAGCCTGGTGGTCGATGGACAGGGAGACATCTGGTACGCAGGCGGAAACCGCGCGCAGGCGCACATCGGGAAATTCGATCGCCGCCGCGAGCTCGTGTTCCAGTTCCCGATGCCGAACCCCGTCGCCCAGGATCCGCACTCCCTGACCCTCGATGAACGCGGGAACATCTGGTTCGCCATACAGGGCGGGAATTCCGTAGGGCGGCTCGATACGCGAAGCGGCCAGCTCGACCTGGTCGAGTTACCGACATCGAGCGCGCGCCCATCGGACATCGCCATCGACGGGAAGAATCGCCCCTGGATCGCCGAGTACGCCACCAACAAGCTGGCGGTGCTCGACCCGAGCTCCATGAGCATTCGCGAGTTCGTGCTACCGCGGTCAACGGCCCGGCCGCGCCGCTTGTGCGTGAGCTCCGCGGATCATATCTGGTACGTGGACTACGCGGAGGGTTATGTGGGCCGACTGAGGCCCGAGCGCGGGACATTCCAGGAATGGCCGGTGCCCGGTGGGCGCAGTGCTCGCCCTTATGCCCTCGCACGCGATGCGCGCGACCGGATCTGGTTCGTCGAAACCGGTCTGCGCCCAAGTCGCCTTGTCGGGTTCGATCCGCGCCGGGAACAATTTTTCAGCATCACGGGCATCGCCAGCGGCGGCACGGTGCGCGACATGTATTACCACGAGCCGTCCGAGGAGATGTGGTTCGTCACGGACGCGCGCACCCTCGGCCGCGCAGAGCTGGGACGAGATTCCACAGCGCGCTGACACCCACCGCGACGGCCGGTTTGGACTATAATCTATGGCGTTTCGGCGCCGCCGTCACATCCAGTTATCCGACCCACTGCCGCGTCACCAGCAGACCCTCATTCGCTTATGAACATATACGACCATATCACCGAGCTCACGGGGCACACGCCCCTCGTGCGCATCGCGCAGAAGGACCCGGCCATCAAGTGCACCGTGGCCGCGAAGGTCGAAGCGTTCAACCCCGGCGGCAGCGTCAAGGATCGGATCGCTGCGGCGATGTTGGACGCGGCGGAGCGAGATGGCCTTCTCAAGCCGGGCGGAACCATTATCGAGGGCACGAGCGGCAACACGGGGCTCGGCCTGGCGTTGCTCGCATCAGCCCGCGGCTATAAATGCATATTCACCATCCCGGACAAGATGTCACAGGAGAAGATCAATCTCCTGAAAGCCTTCGGCGCGGAGGTGATCGTCTGCCCCACGGCGGTGGAGCCGGAGGATCCGCGCAGCTATTACTCGGTAGCCAAGCGCCTGAACGAGGAAATACCCAACTCCGTTTACCCTAACCAGTATCAGAACCCGAACAATCCGGACGCGCATTACCGAACGACGGGGCCGGAGATATGGGAGGATACGGACGGCAAGGTGACGCACTTCGTGTGCGGCATGGGCACCGGGGGGACGATCTCCGGCGTCGGACGTTATTTAAAGGAGCAGCGATCGGATATCAAGATCATCGGCGTGGACCCATTGGGCTCGCTTTACAACGAGTATTTCCACACCGGCAAGATAGGCCAGGCGCACACTTACAAGATCGAGGGCATTGGTGAGGACATCATCCCCGGCACCATCGACTTCAGTTTCATCGACGACGTCATCCAGGTGACCGACAAAGAGAGCTTCAATGCGGCGCGCCGACTGTGCCGAACCGAGGGAATCTTCACCGGGGGCTCCGGCGGATCTGCGCTGGTGGGGGCGCTGCGCCTCGCACGCAGTCTGCCGGCGGAAGCTTTGCTCGTCGTATTGCTACCGGACACGGGCGAACGCTACCTTTCGAAGGTCTTCAACGATGCGTGGATGAAGGAGAATCAGTTTCTCGAGCCCGAAGTTCAGATGAGCGCTGCGGAGATCGCGAGGCGTAAACAACGCCGTCCTGAAGCCCTCATCACCGTTACACCGGCCACGCCGCTCACCGAGGCCATGGACCTCATCAAGAGGTACGATGTTTCTCAGATCCCGGTCGTCACCGACGGTGACCCGATAGGAAGCATCCGCGAGGACCGACTCATCGACACCCTGCTACACACACCCAACGTGGACGGAATGGTCGTCGACGAGGTGATGAGCGAGCCCCTGCCCATCGTGGACGCGGACGCCGGGCTGGACGAAATCTTCCCGTTACTCACACGAACCCCCGGCACCCCCGGCAACCATCCGGCGGTCCTGGTACGCATGCCGGACAAGAGCCTGGAGATCATCACCAAGTACGACCTCGTGCAGGTCCTGCAACGCTGACGGTTTTGGTGTCGCCGCCCGTGTCCCTCGCAGAACGCGGCGACTGGGAAAGTGGTTCGCCGTACCGGGAGTTTAACGGCGAAGAAAAATCCTCCCGCTCGTTCGTAAATCTTTGCCCTTACGGTCCGATAAGATGATCGACAGGGCCGGCCTCCGTCCGTTGTAACGGTCCGGACGCGCGCCGACGTCACCTCCGGATCCTTCTTCATCTGAGCCCTGCACATACGCGGGACGAGCCTTGCTAACTCGTGCGTGCAAATTCATCGGCGCGGTCACCTTCCTCGTGCTCTCGATGCTGGCAGCCGCGATCTCCCTCCTTAACACCATCGATCTCAACCGGTATCGCGACCTCGTCACCCAGCAAATCGACGCAGCGACAGGGCGCGAACTCGTGCTCGGACCGATCGATGTCGCCATTTCGCTGCGACCGACGCTCCGCGCCCGCAACGTGGCGCTCAAAAACGCGGAATGGAGCTCGCAGTCTGCCATGGTTCAGGTGGAGCGTCTCGATGCGAGTGTTGCACTACTGCCGTTATTGAACGGGCGGCTGGAGATCGAGCGCGTACACCTCAGGGGCGTCCGCTTACTATTGGAGACGAATGCGCGCGGGCACGGTAACTGGCAGTTCAGCGGGGGCGATCACAGGGGGCGCTCGACACCGCCCGTTCCCATCGCGTTACCGCTCTTCGAAGAGGTGCAGCTCGAGGACGTCGTGGTGAGCTATCGCGACGGAGCAAACGGCCGGTCGGCATCCGTCTCACTCGGTCGACTCACCACACACAATGTGCGTACAGGCCCACCTTCCGGCCCCGAAACTCGGGGACAATTCAACGCCGTCCGGTTGGAGGATCTGGAACTGGCCTATGTCGAGACGGCAGCAGAACGTACCGCATCCCTGGCCGCCGAACGTGTTCAAGGCTTGGTCCCGGTCGTGACACGCACCACCGAGCTCGAACGAAGCAAGAACATCGAACAGCTGCGCGTCGAAGGTCTGAGGTTCGAATACCGAGAGGGTCGCTCTGGCTATGCGATGTCCGTCGCCCTGGACCGCCTCATGGGGCGCCTACTCAACCTGGGGACCGGCGAGAAGCCGGGCGGCGACCCTAACGAGCTCCGTATCCGAAACCTGAAGTTCTCTCACCGTCAACGACCGAGCGCGCGGTTGACCTCGGTCGACCTGGGCCAGCTCACCGCACGCAGCGCCGGTCTGAGTCAACCCATCACGCTCGAGGCGAGCGGGCGTTATCGCCGGGTGCTCTTCCGCGCCACCGGCGAAATCGGCACCATCGTCCAGCTCACCCGTGGCCGGGTCTATCCCGTTGACATAGAGGTGTCGACGAGTGGCGCGGACCTCGGCGTGAAAGGCCGCATCGGGCGGCACCCGAGCGGTGATCGCCTGGACCTGCGCCTCTCGTTGCGGGGGGGCAACCTCTCTCGTCTCTCGGCATGGACCGGAGCACGGTTGCCGGACATCGGGCCGTATCGCGGACACGCGCGCTTGCGCAAGACCGGCGCGACCTATCGCTTCGACGACATGGATGTGACGCTCGGTCGCAGCCGGATGACGGGAAGGCTGGCGCTGGTACGCAGCGGTACTCGTTCGAGCGTGCAGGCGAACCTGAACGCACGGATGCTCCATATGCCCGAGCTGGTCTCCGCCCTGCGCAGCACATACGGAGCACGACGCGCCCCGAACGCCGACGCGAGTGCCTCCCGCGCACGCCTATTCAGCGAGCGACCGTTGCATCTCGGCCTTCCACAGAGTGTGCAGCTCAGCCTCGTCCTGCACGCCCGGACCCTGGTCACCCCGAGGTTGGCGCTGCGCGACGTCGCAGCGAACGCACGCTTGGTGGACGGCGTACTGACGGTGGATCCGTTGCAGGCGAGGATGGCTGGCGGCAGCATGGAAGGCGGGTTTGTCCTCGATACGCGCCGGGCGAACCCCGGCTTGTCCGCCGATATGGTCGCACGCGAACTCGATGTGGGCGAGCTCCTGCGTGTACTCGCGAGCAGCGACGTCCTTGAAGGCAAGGCGGATCTCGCCCTCTCACTGCGGGGCAGCGGCGACTCGGTCGCTGACATCGCGGGCGGTCTCGACGGTCACGTGCGTGTTCTCGTAGAGGAAGGGCGCGCGCAGGTGGCCGCGATGGATACGTTCGTGGGAGGATTCACCCGCCTCATCGGCATGCTCTTCGCGCGCCACTCCGAGCGCGGAACGGTGAATTGTCTAGCCGGCGAGTTCCAGCTCGAAAACGGCATCGCGAGAAGCACCCTGCTGCTCGCCGACACCGATTCATCGACGTTGCATGGAAAAGGGACCATCGACCTCAGAAACGAGGCCCTGGATCTCGTGGTGTCCCCGAAACCGAAGACGGCCACCTTGAGCCTGGTGGTACCGGTCAAAATCGAAGGGACGCTCGCGGATCCCACCTTCACGCCGAGCAAGCTCGCGGCGGCCCGAAAGCTGGGCGGGATCGTGGCCGCGGCGGTCTTTTTCCCGCCCGCCGTGGCGGCGGCCCTGGTGGAGCTCGGCGGCGAGACGAACGCATGCCTGCGTCTAGCAGACGACCGGCAGGTGGACTCAGAACGAGAGGACGACCCTCTGCCGCCGTCGTACGACCGGTGACGCGCGGGTCCCGGGTCCTGCGGCGAAGGTCGTACCAGTGTCCCGGGTCGCCGGGTGGCACGACGTCCACATGTCCGGTCAGCAGCAGGCCCCGCCCCGGGCGCCGCCCGCGCACACGTGCGGCCACCACGGGTACGTCCGCGCGTTCGACCTCACGGCCGGGGTAGTCGGGATCGCGTTCGAGCTCCGACACCGGCGTGCTCCAGCGCTCGACCTCGTCGCAGAAGGGCCGTAGCCAGGCCGTGATTCGGTCCACCGCCACGCCCTCGTTCCCGGTCTGCGAGGGTATGCGAACGAGCTCGAGCAACCGCCGGCGCAGCCGTCCGACATCGATGGGCGGGCTGGATTCGGGCACGGCTCCTCCTGGCAGGCTCGCCGCCGGCTCGTGCCGCGGTGGTGCTTCCTTATAATGCGCAGGGGTCCCGCGCCCAGACTACCGTTTAAACGGCGTGTTGGGGAGAAGATCCCCTGAACGAGACTTTCACTAAACAGGAGGTTGTGGTGGACATCAGTCAGATAGGCGTGGTCGGCGCCGGCACCATGGGCAGTGGCATCGCCCAGGTGTGCGCCGCGAACGGATTCGAGGTGGTGCTCCATGACGTAACGCAAGAGGCTGTTGAAAAGGGGATGGCCGGCATCGAGCGCAACCTCGAGCGCATGCTCTCCAAGGAGAAGATCTCCGCCGACGACAAGAAGGCGGCCCTCCGGCGCATCCAGGCGACCACCGACCTCGGTGCCTTCGGCCAGGCCGACGTGATCATCGAGGCGGCCACGGAGAAGATCGACCTCAAGCTTGCGCTGTTCGAGGAACTGAACACCCGTTGCAAACCGGCTGCGGTGCTCGCCTCCAATACGTCCTCGCTCTCGCTCACCCGGCTGGCGGCGGCGAGCGGTCGAGCGCAGCAGGTCGTGGGCATGCATTTTTTCAACCCAGCGCCCGTGATGAAGCTGGTGGAAGTCATCCGTGCGTTGCAGACCTCGGACGGAACTTTTCAGATCGTGAACGACCTGGCGCAGCGCCTGGGCAAGACGCCGGTCGCGGTCAAAGACCGTCCCGGCTTCGTCGTCAACCGCATGCTGGTTCCCATGATCAACGAGGCCGCATTCGTGCTCGACGAAGGGCTCGCCACCGCCGAAGAGGTGGACACCGCCATGAAGCTCGGCGCCAACCATCCCATCGGCCCCCTGGCCCTGGCGGATCTGGTCGGTATCGATGTCTGTCTGTACGTCATGCAGGTGCTCCACACCGAGTTCGGGGACGCCAAGTACCGGCCTTGCCCGCTGCTCGCCAAGATGGTCGACGCGGGGTATCTCGGCCGCAAGAGCGGCAAGGGCTTCTTCGACTACTCGGGCTGATTCGAGCCCGAGAAGCAGGCTTCAAGGAGCGACCGTTGTCCGAGCACGCTGCCTGGTCACTCGCCGGTAAAACCTGCCTTGTCACCGGGGCGAGCTCCGGCATCGGCCGTGAGACGGCGCTGGCCCTGGCTCGCGCGAGTGCCCATCTCGTGCTCGTCTGTCGTGATCGCGAGCGCGGCGAGCGCACCGTGCAGAGTATCCGTGAAGGCTCGGGCAATCGTACGGTGGAGCTCATGCTGGGCGACCTCTCCGTAATGGAAGAGGTGAACGGTCTGGCGGAGCGCTACCGGCGCAAGCACGACACGCTGCACGTGCTCGTCAACAACGCGGGCGTGCTGAACCTGAGCCGAAGGCGGCGGGTGACGCGCGAGGGATTCGAGGAGACGTTCGCCGTCAACTATCTGGCGCCGTTCCTGTTGACGCATCGCCTGCTCGACATCCTGCGCGCGAGTGCGCCCGCCCGCGTGGTCAACGTCTCATCCGTCCTGCACAAACGGGCACGCCTGGACACCGGTGACTTGCAGAAGCTACGCCGCTTCAGCGGAGTGCGCGCCTACTGCCACTCCAAGCTCGCACTCAACCTGTTCACCTTCGAGCTGGCCCGACGTCTGGAAGGGAAGGGTGTGAGCGTGAACTGCCTGCACCCGGGCGGCGTGGCCACCGGGATCTTCCGCGACCTGCCCGCGCCCCTGCGCGGGCTCGTCAGGCTCTTTGCCATCAGCCCGACCCGGGGCGCGCGGACGCCGGTCTACCTGGCGAGCTCGCCGGAGGTGGAGGGCGTGAGCGGGCACTACTTCCTCCACTGCCGGCCCGCGCGCGCTTCGACAACCTCCTACGATGGCGAGAGTGCCCAGCGCCTGTGGCGCCTCACGGCGCAGCTCCTGCGACTGCCCGAGGCGCAGGCACCGCCAGCCGACGCGGGCGGTGGAACCCCGACGACGCGCGGGGTACACCAAACGCATGCCGGGCGGCGGTAGACGAAGAAGCACCGCCGCTGAAGCGCAAGGGGAGGAGACTCATGGCCAAAGCGAAGTCGCCCCCGGCCGTCGCCCCGGGGGACGCTCCGGCGCCCCGGATCGGCCGCCGGGAGCTTCTGGGGGGTGCCCTCGGCGCCGCCGCGGGGTCTTTCCTGCCGCGGAGGACGAGCGCGGAGGAGCGGCCGATCTCCACGGGGGAGCCGCCGCAGCGGCCCGGGACCCAGGGCCGCGGGCCGACTCCCCTGGGCGAACGCTCGCCGTTCGAGCAGCCGCGGCGCGGGGTCGGCTCGGCGGCGCCCAACGGCTCCTCCACCACGCCGTTACAGGATCTGCACGGCATCATCACCCCCTCGGATCTGCACTTCGAGCGTCACCACGCCGGCGTGCCGGAGGTCGACCCAACGCGCTACGCCCTGCTCATTCACGGCCGGGTGGAGCGACCGCTGCGTTTCACGCTCGACGATCTCAAGCGCTTCCCGGCACGCTCGCGGCTCTACTTCATCGAGTGCTCCGGCAACGGCTACCGCGGATACGGACGTCTCGCCATGCGCGAGACTCTGACACCTCAGCAGATCGACGGGCTCACCAGCACCAGCGAGTGGATCGGAGTGCCCCTGGCCACACTGCTGCGGGAGACGGGCGTCAAAGCAAACGCCGAGTGGTTTCTGGCGGAGTCCATGGACGCCGCCCTCATGAAACGCAGCATCCCGCTCGCCAAAGCGTGGGAGGACGCCCTCGTGGCCTACGGCCAGAACGGCGAGGCGCTGCGTCCGGAGCAGGGTTACCCGGTGCGACTGGTCCTGCCGGGCTGGGAAGGCAACGCGCAGGTGAAGTGGCTCCGGCGCATCGAGATCTCCGATGGCCCCTTCATGACGCGGGAGGAGACCTCCCGCTACACGGATCCGCTGGCCGATTGCACGGCACGCATCTTCAGCTTCAAGATGGACGCCAAGTCCATCATCACTTTCCCCGCACACCCCGTGCGCCTCGGCGAGCCTGGCTGGTGGGAGATCACCGGGCTCGCGTGGAGCGGGCGTGGTCTTGTCACACGGGTGGACGTGAGCACGGACGGCGGCGCGAGCTGGGCCGAGGCCGCGCTGCAGCAGCCGGTTCTGCCCAAGTGCCACACGCGCTTTCGCTATCTGTGGCGCTGGCGCGGTGAGGAAGCCGTGCTGATGAGTCGGGCGGTGGACGAGACTGGGTACGTGCAGCCGACGCGCGAGGCGCTGGTCGCGGCGCGGGGCGCGGGCACCGTCTACCACACGAACAACATCCGCGCGTGGCGCGTACGCGCCGACGGGCGCGTGTTTTTCGCCACGGGAGCCTGAGCACCCTGACATGTACGCGGAGCACGGGCATCGAAGGCCAAGCCAGGGCGGGCGCGCACCCCGAGCGTCGTCGGCACGAAAAAGCCTCCTCGGCCGCGCCGGTTCTTACATCGCGCTCATGCTCGCCGCCGTGACGGGCGTGG
>JABAHQ010000058.1_pt3 | contig 83113 bp, 77 predicted proteins | sample 7062091 | NCBI WGS metagenome assembly JABAHQ01 (sample SAMN14534359, study PRJNA622989) | marine sediment metagenome | biome: marine biome [ENVO:00000428]; feature: marine pelagic biome [ENVO:01000023]; material: deep marine sediment [ENVO:00002113] | place: India: Gulf of Kutch | collected...
TGGCTCAAGGTCCAGCTCCCGCCGCCGAACGGCTGAGGCCGACGCGCCGCGCTACATCGGCTTCTCGATGCTGAAGGCACCGCGGATGTCGCCCACCTCGAAGCCGCGAGCGCGATCCCGCGGGTAGAGGCGGTCGAGTGCTTGCACGACGTTGGGCGCGAGCGCGCTGCCGTGGCAGGTCAGACACAGGCCCGCGGTGGGTATCGCCTTCATGTAGCGAAACACCCGCCTTCCGTCCGCTTCCACCACCTCGAAGTGCTCCAACTGCGCCGGGTCTTCCCCCGCCGCCTGGCGCCGTTCGAACGCCTCGAGCACCGCGCGCTCCCAGGGGTCCGGCGCGTTGTCGGGATTACGCACGCGCAGACTGGTGCGTTCCACCCGCCCGCCGAAGCTCTCTCCCGCACGGCGCGCGATGTCGGGGGCGCGGGTATTGCACACCTGGATGGCACTTACCGCTCCGCCGCTCTGCATGGCTGCTTGAAGCTCCGCCTTCAGGCCCTGCGCGAACTCGGCGACGATGGCGCGGCTTGCCGCCGCCTGCTCGGTCACCTCGCCGGCCCACAGCGGCGCGGCGAGCAGGCCGCCGAACACTGCCATGCTGAGAACTCGCCTCATCGCGATGTGGCTCCCTCGGGTCGATTCGCCGCTGGAGTACTGTGGGACCCCTCAATCTCGGCCCCGGCAGCACGGCGCCGAACGCAGCTCGGTCGCCCGCAAATGTTGAAACAGTGTCGAGCAACGGATCCTGACGTGGATCAGGCGTGGCGGCGGTCGCCACGCATCAATCGACGATCTGCCGCCGCGCGGCGGGGCGCTGGAGACCCCTCGCGCCGAGGGCGGAGCGTGGCGACGCAGCCGAGCGACGCAAGACGATGAGGGCCACGCCCGTGAGCGTCAGCAGACCACCGATCAGCATCTGCCGCGTCAACGGCTCGCCGAGCACGAGCACTCCCGACAGCACCCCGAAGACCGGTACCAGCAAGGTGAAGGGCATCGCCTGATTGACGTCGTAGCGCGCGAGCAGCCGGTACCAGACTCCGTAACCCACAATGGTGACCAGTACCGCCATGTAGAGGACCGCACCCCAGCCCATCCACGTGGCTCGGGCGAGCGTTTCCCACTGGGGGCGCTCCACCAGCAGCGAAGCGAGGAAAAGCTGGGGCGCGGCGAACAGCGCGACCCACCCGTTGAGCGCGAAGCCGTTGATGGGCCCCAGGCGTTTGATCTGGATCGCGGCCACCGCCCACACGAAGCCCGCCGCCAGCACCAGCCCGAGGCCCTCCAGGCTCTGGCTGACCCGCGGCGTGCCGGCGATGAGCCCTATCCCGAGGAAGGCGACGAGCATGCCCGCGGCGCGGCGCCAGCCGAGTCGATCACCGAACGCCCAGACCGCCAGCAATGCGGCGAACGGCACCTGGAGCTGGATGGCGATGGCCGCCGCGCTGGCATCGACCCGCGCCAGACCCGTGAACATCAGGCTGAAGTGCAACCCGCCCAGCGTCACCGAAAGCCCGAGTATGCGCCCCATGCGCTCCCAGGGCGGGCGCACGAACCAAACCAGCACGAGGGCAACCACGGTGAAGCGCAGCGCGATGAGGAGAATGGGCGGAAGCTCGCGCATGCCGAGCTTCGCCGCCACGAGATTGAAGCCCCAAAGCGCCATGACCAGGGCGGCGAGCAGTGCATCCGACACCCTCACGCGCCAGCCCCCGCCGGATGTGGCCTAACCCGGCGAACGGGTCTTGGTCGGGCACCATCTCCGCTGCGGTTCGACGCCCGCTGCCCCGAGGCATGCAGGCGTCGTGTGCGAACCCCCGGGAGGCCCGGTAGAATACCGGGGCGGTCCGCGCACGTGCCCCGCGAGTCATGATCCCCCTGCACGACGACAACCCGACCCACATACGCCCCGTTGTCACCGTCAGCTTCATCGCGGCGTGCGTGCTCATCTTCTTCTGGCAGCTGTCCCTCGGCGCTGGCGGCTACCAGCGCATCGTCTATAGTCTGGGCCTCATACCGGTGGTGCTGTTCGGCGAAGCCGAGCTGCCCCCGGAGCTCGCCCTGGTGCCACCCGAGGCCACGCTGATCACCTCCATGTTTCTGCACGGCGGGCTCATGCACCTCGCGGGGAACATGCTCTTTCTGTGGATCTTCGGTAACAACATCGAAGATTCGATGGGACACGGCCGCTTCGTTGCTTTCTACCTCTTGTGCGGGATCGGCGCGGCGCTGAGCCAGGCCTTGATCTACCCGGATTCGGATGTACCGATGATCGGGGCGAGCGGCGCCATCTCCGGCGTGCTCGGCGCCTATCTGCTGCTGTACCCGCATGCGCGCGTGCTCGTGCTGATCCCACTCGGGTTTTTCCTACAGCTCGTTCGCCTCCCCGCGGTGTGGGTGCTCGGGCTCTGGTTCGCCTTCCAGCTTCTGAGCTCCGCGTTCACGGACACGAGCAAGGGCGGTGTGGCGTTCTTCGCGCACATCGGCGGGTTCGTCGTGGGCATGCTGCTCATCGGGCTTTTCAAGCGCCCCTCGGTGCGTTTCTTCCAGCCGGGACACGGCAGCCAGCGCCTGTCGCGCCGCTTCCACCGCTGAGTGGCGGGGAAGTCCGCTTGGCCTCTGAGAGCGCGCTCATGGAGCCCCGGCCGCGCGCACTGCGCTCATCGGAGCATGGCGTCGCACGCGCTGTTCATTCCGAGGACGATTTCGTCTTCTGCACCTCCTCGATGGTCCGGCCGCTGAGCACGCTCTCGGGCTCGGTGCGCGTGGGCACACGCCGCGCATCGGCGGCTTCGTCCCGCATCTTGATCAATAGCCAGTTCTCCTCGCGCCCGCCGAGGCGGCTGCGAATTAGAGCGTAGCCGCCCCGTATTTTCTTGCCCTCGAGCCACACCTCGATCGAAGGCCTCGCGCATGGGGATCTCCCGGCCCTCTCCATCCTGGTTGAGGTTGCGATAGGGGCCTGCGTCCCACACGATGACCGCCCCGCTTCCGTACTCGCTCTCGGGGATGATGCCCTCGAAGTCCGCGTGCTCGAGCTCGTGGTCGTCCACCAGCACGGCCAGACGCTTGTCCCGGGGATCGGTCGACGGACCCTTGGGCACCGCCCAGGATTTGAGCACGCCGTCGATCTCGAGGCGGAAGTCGTAGTGCAGGCGCCGGGCGTCGTGCTTCTGGAACACGAAGATGGGGCTGCGCCGCTTCCAACCCTTGCCCGCCTGCGGGGGACGCTTCCGGAAGTCGCCCCGGCCGCGGTAGTAGCGTGATCGTGAAACGTCCATGAGCGTGTCTTTTCGCACCTTACAGCATGCGGATGAACGATATTATTCCATCGCCTCGCGTCATTGTTCGGCGCGCGGAACACCGCTAGGGAAAGGAACGTGAACAGACAGGGTTCGCATAGAGCAGAGGGTGCCGCGCACGAGGCGCAGGGTCCCCTCTGGCACGCAGCGCCGCCCGCCCCGCTCACGCTGAGCGAGCACGCGGGTGCGACCCTGCGACTGGCTTTTCCGGTCATGGTCGCGCGCGCGGGACTGCTGGTTCTGGTCGCCGTCGACACCGCCATGACCGGGCACGTAAGCGGCGTGGAGCTGGCCTATTACAGTCTCGCCACCGCGCCTCAGGTACCCATGCTCCTCGTCGGCATCGGATTGATGATGGGTACGGCGGTGCTCGCCGCACAGGCGGACGGTGCGGGCCATGCGACGGAGTGCGGCGCTATCTGGCGGGTGGCATTGGCGCATGCCGCGGTCGTCGGGGCAGTGCTCCTGCTGCTGTGCCAGCTCGGCGAGGAATTCCTCGCGCTCACCGGGCAGTCGGCTGATAACGCGCGCGGGGGCGGACGGGTGCTCGCCATGTTCGGCTGGGGCGCACCGGCGTTGCTGCTCTACGTGGCGACCACCTTCTTCCTCGAGGGCATCCACCGGCCGCTGCCCGGGGTGGTGGTGATGGTCTTCGCCAATCTGATCAATGTAGGACTCAACTGGGTGTTCATCTACGGGCACTGGGGTGCGCCCGCCATGGGTGCCGAGGGCGCGGCACTCGCCACGAGCATGGTGCGCTGGTTCATGTTCGCGGCCATCAGCGGCTATGTGCTCGTGCGCATCGCGCCCCAAGGCTATGGTGTGCGCGCACCCATCCGCGACGCCGGCAATATCGGCCGGAGCTTGCGTCGCATCGGCTATCCGATGGGGCTGAGCCACGGCCTCGAGTCCGCCGCCTTCTCGGCCATGATTTTGTTCGCCGGCCTGCTCGGAGCGACCCAGGCGGCAGCCTACATGATCGCCATGAACGTTGTGTCGCTCGTGTTCATGTGCTCCATCGGCTTCGCCGCGGCGGCCAGCGTGCGCGTTGCCAACGCCGTGGGTCGCGGCGCGCACACCGACGTACGCCGCGCCGGATGGGTCGCCGCCGCCCTCGCCGCCGTGATGCTGCTGTTCATCGGCGTGCTGGTGCGCGGCGTACCCGACGCCATCGCGGTTGCTTTTACCGACGATCCCGAGGTATTGCCGCTCGCGGTGGCGACCGTTCGCGTGGCCGCGCTGGTGCTCTTGCCCGACGGACTGCAAGCCATCCTGATGGGAGCGGTGCGAGGCACCGGACACGTCTGGCCCGCGACCCTGCGCTATCTGCTTGCCTTCTGGCTGGTCATGACGCCGCTCGGGTACGTGCTGGGCGTACGGTGGGAGGGCGGCGCACCCGCGCTCATGACGAGCGTGATGGTGGGCTGCATCGCCGCCACTCTGCTGCTGGGCGCCCGCTTCCGCGCAGTCACCCGCGCCTGAAAGTGGTGTCACGCGAAACGAGTGTCAGCTCCGTAGGGCGGGCGAGCGCGGCGAAGCCCTATGCCCACCGCACCAACCAAGCGGCGCGTGCCCCGGGACCGCCCCGCACGCCGTCAGGATCGAGCTGGCTCCACAAGCAGCTCGCGCACGCGATCCAGAATGACGCAAGGGGCGCCCAGCTCCCGGAGGTGCATCGCGGTGTTGATCACATACTCGTGATTCGGCCCCCGCACGCCGCGCGCACCTCGCACCACCGCGGCCGCGCGCTCCGGGCTCAGCTTACCGGCGTACTGCGCGTGGCAGCGATCGACCACGAAGGTGAGGGCGCGCACGCGGCGACCGTCCTCGAGCCGCACGCAGCGCAGCACGGGCCGGTAGACGTCGCTGATCAGCTCGCGCGCGTAAAGATAGTCCACGACGCCCGCTCTATCCCCGGCGCGGACCCGAAAGGCGCGTCCCAGACAGGAGCCGCCTCGATCCAGACCGAGCACCAGCCCCGGATTGGCGCGCGTGCCGCGATACGTCCACGACCACACACACAGCCACCGATGATAGCCGTGGAGCCGCGCGCGATGCACCTCAACGGCGGTGAATCCCGGATTCCACATCAGGGATCCGTATCCGAACACCCAGAAGGATCCAGCCGGGAGCACCGGCGGCGCCGACGCCGCGTGGGCCATGAGCGTTATCGGGGCGAGGTCTCGTCGGAGGGCGTTCCCCGCGTGGCCGTGTCCGAAGCACCCCGGGAGCGGGTCTTGCGAGTACTGCCGGTGCCGCTGGCGCGGCTCCCCTTGCGGGCCGCGGCCTTGGGCCGGGCCTCTTCGGGCCAGTCGGAGAAGGGAAACGGTCGCCGATCGCTGTTGTAGGTCACGTACAGGAGGATCTCGTAGGCGTAGCGACTGAGGCTCGCACCGAGATCGAGCAGGTTCCGGTTGCGCTTGCCCGCAATCAACTCGAACCCGAATTGCAGCACGACGACCGCAGCGATGACGATCTCTGCCACCGTATAGATGAAGGCGAACAGCAGGATGAAGAGCAGGCGCTGCCAGGTCTGGCCGCGCGTCACGTTATTCCTCAGGTCGTCCGTCATCTACCTCGTCCTGCGCGATGGAACAGCGGGCCGGACGCATCTGGTTCCGGCGCAGAAAATCCCCGGCGAGAGCACCTGTCTTGCCTGGATGACGCCACCCGAACGAGTGCGGCTTGCCTGCAACCAGCTTAACCCCGCCGAGCGGTGGGCCGCCACCCGGGAATGACGGCCGCGATAGCGGAGAGACGCTGTCAGCTCAGCGGCCGGACTTGGGCTCCTTGACCCACGCGACGTGCAGCAGGTTGGTCGTGCCGGGCGTGCCGAAGGGCATGCCGGCGATGATGCACAGCGGCTCCCCGCCGGCAGCGAAACCCTCGTGCAAGGCGAAACGGCAGGCGTTATTGACCATCTGGGACACGCGCGAGATGTCCTCGCTCTGCACGCAGTGCACACCCCAGACCAGCGCGAGGCGCCGCGCGGTCTCCATGTGCGGCGTGATGCTCAGGATGGGCGCCTTCGGCCGCTCGCGCGCGGCGCGCAGGGTGGTGAAACCGGAGCTCGTGAAAGTGACCACCGCGACGATGGGCAGGGTCACCGCCGCCGTGCGCATGGCCTCGCAGATGGCGTCGGCCGTGGTGGGCTGCGGTCCGGGGTGCTGTGCGTCTCTGAGGTCGCCGTAGTACGGATCGGCCTCCACGTTCCGGATGATCCGGTCCATCATCTGCACCGCCTCCACGGGGTATTTACCGCTCGCGGTCTCCCCGGAAAGCATCACGGCGTCACCACCGTCATAGACCGCCGCCGCGACGTCGGAGGCCTCGGCCCGCGTCGGCATCGGTGCCCACATCATGGACTCCAGCATCTGGGTGGCGACCACCACCGGTTTGCCTGCCTGACGGCAAGCCCTCACGATACGCTTCTGGATGCTGGGGACCTGCTCGGGGTGCATCTCCACGCCCAGGTCGCCGCGCGCGATCATGACCCCGTCCGAGAGCGCGATGATGTCCTCCAGTCGTTGGATGGCGGCGGGCTTCTCCAGCTTGGCGAGGATAGCGGCACGCGTGCTCAGCAGCTCGCGCAGCTCGCGCAACTGGTCCACGTTCTGCACGAACGACGGCGCCACCCAGTCCACCCCCATCTCGAGGCCGAAATAGAGGTCGTCCTGGTCTTTGGGAGTGAGCGCCGCAAACGGCACCTCCACATCGGGCACGTTGACGCCCTTGCGATCGCTCAGCTCGCCGCCGGTCAGGACCTCGGTTTCGGCGTAATCCTCCCCGTAGCTCTCCACGCGCAGGCGCAGCCTGCCGTCGTCGAGCAGCAAGGTCGCGCCCGGCCTGAGCGCGCGGAAGATCTCCGGATGCGGGAGGGTCGCGCGCGTGCGGTCGCCGGGCGCATCGTCGAGGTCCAGCCGAAAGCCCTGCCCCGTGTCCAGCGTGACCGTGCCCTCGCGGAACGTGCCCACACGCAGCTTCGGCCCCTGCAGGTCCATCAGAATCCCGATGGGCCGGTCGGTCTTCTTCTCGAGCGCGCGGATGGCCTGAATCCTCGCCTCGTGCTCGTCGTGTGTGCCGTGGCTGAAATTGAGGCGGAACACATCCGCGCCGGCGAGGAAGAGGCGCTCGATGACCCCGGGGTCCGAGCTGGTGGGCCCCAGGGTGGCTATGATCTTGGCGTGGCGATGGCGGCGCATGATCGGTCGCGTCGGACCTCGAACGGCCCCGATACCCACATGATGCCGTTGCTAATGATTATGGATCGGTCTCGGGACCAAAATGTTTACTTTTTTATTTTATTGCGAGAGCGGGGCAAGCTGCTCAATCGCGCCGAAGACGGTCGCTGACCGCAATGGGCGTCGGGAACTGCAACATTACCACATAGGAGGACACGATGAAGGTCAGCAGCGTCGCCGCCTGGACGACATAGGAGGCGCTCTGGCCGAGAACGCCCGCCTGAACCGCGAGCACCGCGATGAGCAGCGAGAACTCGCTGCTCTGACCGAGCCGTATGCCCACCTCCCAGGCCAGGGGGACCGCTTCCCCGGACCGGACGAGCAACATTCTGAACACCGGCGGCTTGATGATCAGCATGGCCGCAGCCAGCACGCCCGCCGGCACCGCCACCTCCGGCAGCACGCCCGGCTCGAAGCCCGCCCCGAGCGAGAAGAAGAACATGATGAGAAAGAAGTCGCGCAGCGGCTTCAAGTGCTCGGAGATGAAAAGCGAAATGCGGTTGGTGGCGAGGGCGACACCCGCGATGAAGGCTCCTATCTCGTACGAGAGTCCCGCAGATTCCGCGAGCTGCGCGACGCCGAGGCACCAGCCGATGGCGGTCAGAAAGATGTACTCCTGGATGCTGTCGAAGCGGGCCATCAGCGGCACCAGCACATAGCGTTCGACGACAAAAGCGGCGGCGGTAATGGCGGGGAGCGCGATCATGAGCGGTGCCAGCGCGCGCCACACCAACCCCTCGGTGCCGAGCCCCTGGAGCAGCAACAGAATCGCGATGGCGAGTACGTCCTGCAGGAGCAGCACCGCGATGATGATCTCCCCCGTATGCCGGTGATGCAGCGCCGTGGTCGGCAGGAGCTTGAGGCTGATGATGGTGCTCGAGAACGGCATCATGACCCCGATGAGCACGCTCTCGGCCATCGAGAAACCGAAGGCCCGCCCGATGCCGAAACCGACGAGGGCGAACACGAGGGAGCTGATCAACGTGACCAGCGTGGCGGCGCGCAGACCGTGCAGGAGCTTCTGCGGGTGGAGATTGAGCCCCAGGAGGAACAGCAGAAAGATGATCCCCACGTGGCCGATCTCGCGGATGGTCGCGGTGTTGGAGACCAGGCCCAGCCCCGAGGGGCCGAGGAGCCCCCCGAGCACGATGTAAGCGACCAGCAGCGACTGGCGCGCATACAGAGCGAGCGCCGCGAGCAGCGCGGCGCCGGCGAAGAGCACGCACACGGCGAAGATGTTGAGCTCGGCTTCCACGAAACGGCTCCCGCCCCCGCGATGGCCGTGATGCGACCCGGGGCCCCATACCTGACGTGGGGCCGGCGGCTGAACCTGGCCATTATGGCCCGCTCGCTGAGGGACGCGCGAGGAGCCTCACGCATTGGAGGGTGGCTCCGCACCCCCGCGACTTCGCCTCCGGCTCAGCCCACACTACGCTCAGTCACATCCGCCACAAACACGAGGTAGATGGGCCCCGGGGCACGCGCCGCTCCGTCGCACGCACCCGAGTCGGGCCTGCAACCTCGAGTCCATGCGGGCCGGGGCCGTGCTGCGCCGTGCCTGGCTTGGCATGGGTCAGCCTTGCTTGCGAACCATCTCGTGGATATCGGGTTGCCGGCCCCGCCACGCGGGCACCTGCGACTGCGCGTTACATGCCCCGGAGCCCTCTGGATGCGTACGATGGGCTGAGCCGCAGGCGAAGCCTGGACATCCAGCACGGTGGTCTTATCGTGGTCCGGCGGTGGGCTTCGCTGCGCTCAGCCCACCCCACGCTAGACGACTACGCTAGAGGACGGGCTCTTCGATGACCCAGGGCTCGCGGGCGGCGGCCTGCACCCACTCGCGCATGGCCGGCCAACGCCATACGGCGTCCCGGTAAGCCGCCGCCTTACCGTCGAGCGTCACCCCGTAGCTCACGAAGCGGCTCACGACGGGAGCGTACATGGCATCGGCGATGGTGAAACGTCCGAACAGAAATTCCCCACCGCCCCCGAAGCGCCGGCGGCACTCGGTCCACAGCTCGACGATGCGCTGAATGTCCGCGGCGACCTCGGGCGTGCGGCCGATACCCGGATAGCGGCCGCGGACGTCCATGGGCATCCGAGCGCGCAGGGCCACGAATCCCGCGTGCATCTCGGCGCTGACGGCGCGCGCCACGGCCCGGGCAGCGGGCTCGCGCGGCCATAGCCGAGCCGTCGGGAACTGTTCGGCGAGATACTCGGCGATGGCGAGCGACTCCCATACAGTCCTACGGCCGTGCTTGAACACCGGCACGCGGGCGCTCGGCGAGTGCGCACGCAGCTTGCGCGCCGTGTCGGGCCTGTCGAGGGGAATCACCACCTCCTCGAAGGCGGCACCCGTGCGCTTGAGCGCGAGCCAGGCGCGCAGAGACCACGACGAATAGTTCCGGTTGCCGATGTAGAGACGCACGGGCTTCACGTCAAACCCTCGAGTCCGCTCCGTAGCCTGGCTCCGGGAACGGTCAGGCCGCGGCCCCGGAACCGCGGTCGTCATTCGCCGCGCCGCCCACCCGCTGGCGGGCGTTCCGCCTGCCGGCGGCGTCGGCGGCCACTCGGTCCTCCGGCTCTCGACCGGCGAGCGCCGGTACGTCCCCGCGCACGATGCCCACCTCGCGCAGTACCCGATCCTCCTTCGCCGTGAACTCGCCGTAAACAGCCTCGCCTTGGCAAAGGCCCAGGGGTCGCTCCGCGCGGGCCCACAGGGTCCCCTGGACCACGAGCGGAATCTCGCCCCGCGTGATCCCGATGTCGCGCAGGAGTCGATCATCCCTCGCCATGAGCTCGCGGTAGAGCGCTGCGCGATTCCGGCGGCGGCGCAGGGGCTCGATCATCCCCGCCCCCGCCGCGTACGCGAGCCCCCGGCCGAACCGGCGCAGCAGGCGCCGCACGACGGCCGCGCGAAGCCGCGCTGCTGCGGTGGGCACCACCCAGGGGTCCAAGCCGGCACCGCCCTGCACCACGCTGGTCCACATCCGGGCGGACAAGCTTGTCACACGTTGTCCTTTCATGGCCATCTTCTGGAAGCCGTGCAATTGTGCGTCGCAGCATATGGTGCGATGCACCATAGGCCGCGTCAAGGGGGGTGAGGCTCTTCCACGCCCACGCGGGGCAGACACCGGTGGCAGCGCTGGTGCAGCGAGATGCTATTCTTGATATCCGTTCGCATTTTCCGCAAAAGAATGTCCAGGCAAGAGATTTACGGCGTCTGTCCGCACGACTGTCCGGACACCTGCGGCGTGCTCACCGAGGTGGAGAACGGGCGGGCGGTGCGCTTTCGCGGGGATCCGCAGCACCCCGTGACCGCCGGCTGGCTGTGCGCCAAGGTCAATCCCTACCTCGAGCACGTGTACCACCCGGAGCGGCTGCGCCACCCCGTGCGCCGCGCCGGCACCAAGGGCGGCGGACGCTGGCAGCGCATCACCTGGGACCGGGCGATAGCGGAGATCGCGGAGCGCTGGCAGGATATCCGCGCGCGTCACGGCGCCGAGGCGATTCTCCCCTACAGCTACAGCGGCACCCTCGGGCTGGTGCAGATGGAAGTGTGCAACACACGCTTCTGGAACCGTCTGGGTGCGAGCCGGTTGCTGCGCACCATCTGCGGGGTTGCCGCCGGATCCGCGGTGCAGGCCACGCTCGGTGCGTGCCACGCACCCCCCTACGAGCACGTTCGCGCCAGCCGCTCGGTGTTCATCTGGGGACACAACCCGGTGAGCACCGCGCCGCACTTCATGCCCCATCTGCGCCGGGCGCGGCGCCAGGGCTGCTACGTGGTGGTCATCGACCCCCGGCGCACGCGCACCGCGCGAGGCGCCGACCTGCACGTGGCTCCGCGCCCCGGCACCGATGCCGCGCTGGCGCTCGGCATGGCACGCGTCATCGTCGACGAAGGCTTGCACGACGAGAACTGGCTGCAAACCAACACCGTGGGCTGGGAGCCCCTGCGATCGCGCCTCGCCGACTACCCGCCCGAGCGGGTGGCGGCGATCACCGGGCTCGACTGTTCGCTCGTCATCGAGCTCGCGCGCCGCTACGCGAGCCACCAGCCCGCGCTCATCAAGATCGCCGACGGCATCAACCGCAACCGCAACGGGGGGCAATCGGTGCGCGCCATTTGTGCGCTGCCCGCGATCACCGGCCAGTACGGCGTGTACGGCGGGGGCCTCGCCTACACCACGAACGATTATCTCCGGTGGGACCCGGCGGCGCTGCACCACCGCGAGGGCTGCCCGCCCAAGGGGCGCAAGGTCAACATGAACCGGCTGGGCGCGGCGCTCGCCGGCGAGATGCGCGACCCGCCCATCCTGTCGCTCTACGTCTACGGGTCGAACCCGGCCGCCATCGCGCCCAACGCGCGACTCGTCGTCGAGGGCCTGAAACGCGAAGACCTCTTCACCGTGGTGCACGAGCAGTTCCTCACCGACACCGCGGAGCTCGCCGACATGGTGCTGCCCGCGACCTCCCAGCTCGAGCACACCGATCTGCACCGAGGCTACGGGCATACCGTGCTCGCCTACAATCACGCCGCCGTGGCGCCGCTGGGCGAGAGCAAGAGCAACTGGGAGGTGCTGGGGTTGCTGGCGCGCGCCCTGGGTTTCGAGGAGCCGTGGCTGCACCAGAGCCCGGACGAGGTCATCGCGGAGATCCTCGCCGCCACCGCCGCGCACGCGCCGGCGCTGCGGGGCGTGACCCTGGAACGCCTGCGCCGCGAGGGGGCCGTGCCCTTGAACATCGGGCCGACGGTGCCGTTTGCCGACCTGCGCTTTCCCACGGCGAGCGGCAAGGTGGAGCTCTACTGCGAGGCCCTGAGTGCCCAGGGCGTCGATCCTCTGCCCGCATGGGTCCCGAACCCGGACCCCGATCCGCCGCCGCCGGGCTGTGAGAGAGACCAAGGGCTCGACCTGATCACGCCGGCCGCCCACCACTTCGTGACCAGCACCTTCGCCAACCAGGCGGAACTGCTGCGCCGCGAGGGCGAGCCCGTCATCGAGATTCATCCGGAGGATGCCGAGCGCCGCGGGATTGCATCGGGCGATCGCGTGGTGGTGGAGAACGCCCGCGGATCGTGCGCGCTACGGGCGCTGGTTACCGAAGGGGTGCGACGCGGCACCGCCGCCTCTCCCAAGGGCTTCTGGAGCAAGCACAACGGGGGGCGCAACATCAACTGGACGACCTCCGACGTCCTCGCCGACCTGGCCGGGCAAAGCACCTTCCATACCAACCGGGTCTGGGTCAGGCGCGCGCCCGACTGAGCGAGGTCGCAGCCTGCGCGGCGCCCGGCGACGGGGCGGGAGCCCCCTCCCCGCGGCGTCCGCCGGGCGCTTAAACTGTAGAGGTTTCAATCTGGAGAAACGCGCTCATGGCCGATACCACCGACATCCCGAGCCTGCGCCGGATTCTCAAGCAGACGCACACCATCGCCATGGTCGGGCTCTCCGCCAACTGGTACCGGCCGAGCAACTTCGCGGCCAAGTATCTGCTCGACCACGCTTACCGCGTCATCCCGGTGAACCCCACGTACGAGGAAGTGCTCGGTCGGAAATGCTATGCACGCGTCGCGGACATTCCCGAGCCCATCGACGTCGTGGATTGCTTCCGCCCGCCCCGGGACATACCGGCCATCGCCGAGGAGGCCATCGCCGTCGGAGCCAGTGTGCTGTGGATGCAGCTCGGCATCGTCAGCGAAGAGGCGGCGGCGATGGCGCGCCGCGCGAACCTCGAGGTGGTGATGGACCGGTGCATGAAGATCGAGCACGCGCGTCTCTTCGGCGGGCTCAACTTCATCGGCGTCTACACGGGAGTCATCTCGTCCCAGCGCCCCCTATGGGTGACCTACTGAGCGCAAGGGAGAAGGCTATCCCCGCGGGGATAGCCGCTTTGCAGCAGATGCACGAAGACCAGACGAGGGCATCGCGGTCGATGATCCGCCGCCACGCGCAGCGAGACCCCGGGAGCGCCCTGCCGGCGGGATTCTTTTCGCTCTTGAGCGCCGTGTCACAGCGCGGGCAGCCGGTTGGCCGACGCGTCTGTACGCGTTGGACGTGATGGGAGGCGATCCTGATGGCTGACAGAAAATTCGGTATCGAGACGCTCTGCCTGCACGCGGGTCAGCTTCCCGATACCACCACCTCTTCGCGCGCCGCCCCGATATACCAGACCACGTCCTACGTGTTCGACAGCACCGATCACGCGGCGAGCCTGTTCAACCTCCAGACCTTCGGGAACATCTACACGCGGATCATGAATCCCACCAACGCCATGCTGGAGGAACGTATGGCGGCGCTGGAGGGGGCGCGCAGCGGCCTCGCGGTGGCGTCCGGGATGTCCGCCCAGATGGTGGCGATTCTGACCATCCTGGAGGAGGGGGACGAGCTCGTCTCCGCGCGCACGCTCTACGGCGGGACCTACTCCCAGTTCGATTTCGCGTTCCGCAAGATGGGCATCAACACCGTCTTCGTGGACCCGGACGATCCCGAGAATTTCGCCCGCGCCATCACGCCAAAGACCAAGGCGCTGTATGCCGAGACGCTCGGCAACCCGCTCATCAACGTGCTCGACATCGAGACGGTGGCGAACATCGCACACGATGCGGACATTCCGCTCATCGTCGACAACACCTTTCCTACGCCTTATCTGTGCCGCCCCATCGATTGGGGGGCGGACATCGTCGTGCACTCGGCGACGAAATTCATCGGCGGGCACGGCACCTCCATAGGAGGCGTGCTCGTCGAGGCCGGGACGTTCCCCTGGGATAACGGGAAGTTTCCGGGGATGATGGAGCCGTCCAAGGGATATCACGGGGTGCGTTTCTACGAGACCTTCGGCGACTTCGGGTACACGATGCGCGCCCGCTGCGAGATCCTGCGCACGCTCGGTCCGGCGATGAGCCCCTTCAATGCCTTTCTGTTCCTGCAGGGATTGGAGACGTTGCCGGTGCGCATGGAACGGCACGTGGAGAACACCCTTGCCGTTGCCAAGTTTCTAAGCGAGCATCCCGCCGTCACGTGGATCAACTACCCGAGCCTGCCGGACAGCAAGTACCATGCGCTGGCTCAGAAATACGTGCCCAAAGGCGCGAGCTCGATCATGGCCTTCGGTATCAAGGGCGGCCAGGCGGCCGGCGTCAAATTCATCGAGAATGTGCAGTTCCTGAGCCATCTCGCCAACGTGGGCGACGCGAAGACACTGGTCATTCACCCCGCGTCCACAACGCACCGCCAGCTCTCGGAGGAGGAGCAGATAGCCGCCGGCGTCGGACCCGACATGGTGCGCATATCGGTGGGGTTGGAGACGCTCGATGACATTCTCTGGGACATCGACCAGGCGCTCGATAAATCGCAACGCTGAACCCACGCGGACACCACAGCCGTCGGATAGCCATGGCCAAGAAGAGACGTAATCCCGACCCAAGCACCACCAACATGTACGAGCAAGGTCTGGATCGGGGCCCGGCCAATTATTCGCCGCTGACGCCGCTGAGCTTCCTCGAGCGCTCGGCCGCCGTCTATCCCGAGAAGCCGGCAGTCATCCACGGCGAACACGTCATTAACTACCGTGAGTTCCTGCAGCGCTGCCGGCTGCTTGCCAGCGCCCTCGCGCTGCGCGGCGTACGTCCCGGGGACACCATCTCGATCATGGCACCCAACGTCCCGCCTCTACTCGAAGCCCACTACGGCGTCCCCATGACGGGTGCCGTGCTCAACGCCCTCAACTACCGATTGGATGCGAATACGGTCCGGGTCATCCTCGAGCACGCCAATACCAAGGTGCTGATCACGGACCGCGAGTTCTCGGAGACCATACGCAAGGCGCTCGACGGATCGAGCAGGCGCCCGCTGGTGATCGACATCGACGACCCGCTCGCCGAAGGCGGAGACCTTCTGGGTGAAATGGACTACGAGACCTTCCTGGGACAGAGAACGACACCCGATTTCCCCTACCAGGCGCCCGCAGACGAGTGGCAAGCCATCACCCTCAACTACACCTCCGGCACGACCGGCGAGCCCAAAGGCGTCGTTTACCATCACCGCGGCGCGTATCTGAATGCGCTCGGCAACGCGCTCGTGTTCGGTTTGAACGAGCGTTCGGTGTATCTGTGGACCCTGCCGATGTTCCACTGCAACGGCTGGACCTACACCTGGGCGGTCACCGCCGCCGCCGCCACTCACGTGTGCCTGCGCAAGGTAGACGCGGCGCTCATCTTCCCCATGATTCAGGAGCACGGGGTCACGCACATGTGCGGCGCACCGGTGGTGCTGAACATGCTGATCCACGCACCTGCGGACGCGCGGCGGGAGTTCGACCATGCGGTGGAGGTGGCAACGGGGGGCGCCGCGCCGCCGAGCCGCGTCATCTCGCGCATGGAGAGCATGGGCTTTCGCATCACGCATCTTTACGGGCTGACCGAGACCTACGGCCCGGCGACGGTGTGCGCCTGGCAGCCCGACTGGGACCAGCTCGATCTCGAGGGACGCGCGGGCAGGATGGCGCGTCAGGGGGTGGCCTACCCCACCCTCGAGCGGGTGATGGTAGGCGGCTCCGAGAGCCGGAAGCCGGTGCCGCAGGACGGTCAAACCCTGGGCGAGGTGATGATTCGCGGCAACACGGTCATGAAGGGTTATCTGAAGAACCGGCAAGCCACCGACAGCGCGTTCGCGGGCGGATGGTTCCACACGGGTGATCTCGCCGTGCGCCACCCGGACGGTTACGTGGAGATCAAGGACCGCGCCAAGGACATCATCATCTCGGGCGGCGAGAACATTTCGAGCCTCGAGGTCGAGGAGGTGCTCTACAAGCACCCCTCCGTCATGGAAGCGGCGGTCGTGGCGAAAGCCGATGAATACTGGGGCGAGACGCCCTGTGCCTTCGTGACCTTGAGCGCCGAGGCCGAAGAGGTGAGCACCGAGGACGTGATCGCGTGGTGCCGCGAGCATCTCGCAGGGTTCAAGGTGCCGAAGACCATCGTGTTCGGGCCGCTGCCCAAAACGTCCACCGGCAAGATTCAGAAGTTCACCTTGCGCGAGCGCGCCAAGGAGCTCGGCGAGGGAGACCCATCGGACTCCAAACAGTAGAACCACGAAGATCACGAAGGGCACGAGGACAATACGGTTCTTCGCGGAATATCGGGTAAACGCCCGTCTGGGGGGGCGTGGGCCCCGGGGCACGCGCCGCTTCGTCGCAACCTCCGAGTCAGGCCTGCAACCTCGAGAGATGGCGGGGCCGAGCCCTGCCATACCGAAGCCCCGCCTGGTATCGGTGGGGCACTGGTCGTACCCCATATCGCAATGCCGGGGTTGTCGGCCCCGCACCGCGGACGCTTGCGACTGCACGGCACATACCCCGGGACCCTATCAGTCGGTAGGGTGGGCTGAGCCGAAGGCGAAGCCCACCACTTGGCCATGACGATGCCACTATCGCTGAATGGCGGGCTTCGCTGCGCTCAGCCCACCCTACGGGCTGCATTTACGCGGTTTCTTCGTGTTCTTCGCGGTTCCTGGAGCGACGCGTGTCGGAGTCCATTGCGGTGAATGAACGGCTTCAAAAGCTATTCGATCTGTCGGGGCGCGTGGCGCTGGTCACGGGCGCATCACGGGGCATCGGCCGTCGCTGCGCGCGCACGCTGGCCGAAGCGGGCGCCGCCGTCGCCGTGGCATCGCGCGATCTCGAGCGCGGCCGCGACGCTGCACGGGAGATCGAGCGCGCCGGGACCGCCGCGGCGCTGGCGCTGGCGCTCGACGTCACCGCCCCAAGCAGCGTGCGCGCTGCGATCGAGCGTACGGAGGGAGAGCTTGGGGGCATCGACATACTCGTCAACAACGCGGGCGTCGTGGTCACCAAGCCCCTGCTGGAGCAGAGTGAGGCGGACTGGGAACGTGTGGTGGACACGAACCTGAGGGGCGCCTGGCTCATGGCTCAGCAGACGGCGCGTCGAATGGCCGATCGCGGCGCCGGCGGCAGCATCATCAACATCGCGTCCGTGCTGGCGCTGCGCGTCACCAAGCAGGTCCCCGGTTACGCTGCGGCCAAGGCGGGGCTCGTGCATTTGACCCGCGCCATGGCTCTCGAGCTGGCCGATCACGACATCCGCGTGAACGCCATCGCACCCGGCTACATCGAGACGGACATGAATCGTGAGTTCCTGACGACGCAAGCCGGCCAGAGGATGGTCAAACGCATTCCGCAGAGGCGCATCGGGCAACCGTCGGATCTCGATGGCGTCATCGTCCTCCTTGCGTCGGGTGCGTCGGCGTACATGACCGGCAGCATCATCTCGGTGGACGGCGGACACTCGATCGGCTCGCTTTGATCATGGAAGCGGCATCCCGGCGATCCGCGCTGGAGGAGTTCATTCGCTGGTCGGCCGACGCCGAGCAGGTGATGGTGCACGCACTGGAGCGGCTATCGGGCGGGGCCGTACAGGAGAACTGGCGTGTGGATGTCACCATCGAAGGCGGCTCGTGGCGCGGCCGACATCTTCTCGTGGCGCGCAGTGATGCGCCCTCGGCCATCGCGGAGAGCCACTCGCGGGTGGACGAGTTCCGGATACTCAAAGCGGTGCATCGCGCAGGGGTGAGCGTCCCCGAACCGCTCTGGGTGTGTGCCGATCCCGGCGTCCTGGGTCGCCGGTTCTACATCGTCCGCTGGGTTCCGGGCTACGCGGCCGGACATCGCATGGTGCGCGACCCGGCGCCGGCGGGCTCGGCCGAGGCGCTGGCCGGGCGCCTCGGGCAGGAGCTCGCACGCATCCACGCGCTGACGCCGGCCAATGCCCCAGACCTCGATTTTCTGCCGCGGCCGCAACCGACGTCCGCTATGGAACGCGTGGCCCGCTACCGCCGCCACTTGGACGAGCTGTCGGACGTCCATCCGGCACTGGAGTGGGGTCTGCGCTGGTGCGAGACCCACGCCCCCGAGAGCGAAGAGCTCGTGCTCGTGCACCGCGATTTCCGGACCGGAAACTACATGGTCGACGACTCGGGGCTCACCGCCATCCTCGACTGGGAGTTCGCGGGCTGGGGCGATCCCGCGGAGGACCTCGCATGGTTCTGCGCGCGTTGCTGGCGCTTCGGCGCCTACGACAACGAGGCCGGCGGCATCGCCCCGCGCGAGCCCTTCTATCGCGCTTATGAGCAAGCGTCGGGACGGCGCGTCGATCCGGCGGCGGTGCACTTCTGGGAGGTCATGGCCCACGTACGTTGGGCGGCGATCGCCCTGCATCAGTGCGAGCGGCACATCACGGGCGGTGAGCACTCGCTCGAGCTCGCCCTCACGGGCCGTATCGCCGGCGAGTGCGAGCTGGAGGTTCTGCTACTTACCGACCGCGGATTCGAGGATCCCCACGTTGCGTAACCGACCGCATGCCGAGAACCTGCTGCAAAGCGCACGCGAGCTCCTGTTACACGAGCTGCTCGACGCCCTGCCCGCCGAGCATCGCTACGCCGCGCGCATGATCGCCAACGCAATGGGCATTGCGGCGCGGGAGTTGGCAGCCGGCGACGAGCCCCTCCAACGCGAGCTGGGACGCCTGTGTGATCTGCTGAACCAACCGTTACCCGCCGTGTCGAGGCGTCCGGCGCTCGAGCACGAGACCGAAGCCTGCAACCGCGAGCTCGTGCGCCGTATCCGGGCGGGCGACTACGACGGAGCATCACGGCCCCTGCGCGATCACCTCATCGAAACCACCATCGACAAGCTCCGCGAATCCAACCCCAAGTATCTCAGAGCCAGAGGCCTCTGAGTCACCGTCCGCAAGACGCGACAAAGCGTACAATCCGACCTTGACGCTGCGCGGGGGGTGTGGACAGTATCCCTGTCATCATCACTTGGGTGGGAGTCGGTAGAAAGTCAAGTAGCGCGCGAACACGGCAGGTCTACCACCTGAACCTTGTTGCACCGGGCGCGTCTCCATCGGCGCAAGCACGCGACTGCGCTTGAAATCGCGGTCGCGCGCCGCACAGCTCAAACTCCCACCACCAGCGGATTCTCAAAGGAAATCTGACCCCGAGTCGCGCGTACACTTTTTCTGCGCAGACGCTAATTCGAGATTGATGTTCTCGGCCTCAGCCACACGGATGAGCGCTTCTTCGATCAGAATGCGCGCCTGAGCTGCGGTAACCTTCAAATATGCGTGCAAGGACGCGTCCTGCGCATCACGATTTTGACAATCGGTGCTGTATTCCTCGAATGCGCTCAAGCTGCAGATAAGATCGGCAAGGTGGCGTGGGCACTCGCATTCGATGCGGGGGGAACTCGCCGCTACTCGCGCCAGCGTTTCGCTGCTGAAACGGCGTCCGGGAACGCCATGCGCCGTGAAGGTTGGATACGTTCGTTCGTTGCCGGTAGCATTTTCCAGAAGCATCAGGGCGTTTCGCTGAAGGTCCTCCGCGTCCACGGGAGCGCGCATCAGAACGATGTCGTCGGCACGCGTTGCCGCTACGTTGGCGCGACTGCCGAAGCCGTACACGACGATGGTGGCACGCGCACCCACCTCGCGTGACAAGCGTCGCACCACTTTTGCGGTCCCGGGCTGCACGCCCGGACATTCACACACCAGCAAGTCGATGCATTGTCCGTCCAACTGCTGAGCGAGCTCGAAGGCTTCGCTCGCGCTGGCCACGAGACGCAGGCGATCGGCCTTGACGACGCCCTGAGTGAGCAGAGCCGGCAGCGCGTCCCCCAGGATCGCAACCGGAAATCTCTGCCCGAAGTGCGCGCCATCCGCGTCGTGCGTGTTATCGGACCACGCGGACTCGAGCTCGTCCGCTGACAGCCGGGCGATGCGGCTGATGGACATCCCCGTATCGGCGAGGTGCTTGATGAGGCCCAGGCGCCTCAGATCACCCCGCGAATACAGGCGGTCGCCAGCCTCACTCCGACAGGGTTTGACGATCCCGTAGCGGTGCTCCCACTTGCGCAAGGTGTGCGCGGAGAGCCCGGTGAGACGCGCCACAGCTCCAATCTTGTAAGTTGCCTGTTTCTTCAGCCGGTCCATTTCCTTGCCAGCCGTTGCCACCGGTGCCGCCCGTGCGCCTGCGCGCTGCCTGGGGCCACCGACCTCGTTGCGATCCGGGTGCCCCGGCTAGCGGAAAGCCCCGGTCGAAGGGACCGGTGCCTGTGCTGGGGTACATCGCTCTTGCCAAAGAATGTCCTTGACAGGTTCACCCTGCCCAGGCACTGCATGACACGATCTTTCCCTATGCTGTCAGATAAACAATATTTCAAACATGTAGTTATATGCAATAGGCACATTCCATCCAGCACAAGACATCTATGGACACATCATGGACAAAAAACCGTATCGGAGGTAGCCGTCGAAGGTCGCAGCGGGCAGGATGGGGTCCGGCTATGGGTACGCGGACGCGCCCCTGAGGCGGGCGGTGAGCAATGCTTGCCTGTCCCGGTCGTGAATTTCGTCATCTTGTCCAATGTACAAGCTTGACTTGCCGTTTATGTTTCTATATATTCCGAGACAAGTATTAGACAATAATAGGACGAAACCCGATATGGAAAATGGCAGCCAACGACAGCTCCTGGTGCCCGCTTTCGTGTGCACGCCGTTGCGTGACTGCGGGTGGCTTGAGCGGTGCGGCCCGAGTCGATTTCTGAAACCGAGGAGGTCAAGACAGCCATGGACCCGACTCTCTTGATGATGAGCAACACCGGGGAAGACGACAACGAGCGCACGGACGCCCGAACGCTCGCGGAGGGCGTGACGCTCTGGGGGGTCGACCGGGACGCGCAATGGTCCTCGGAGAGCGGGAGCGGGCGAGACTCGGCGGATGACGCGAGCGGTCTTGAGCTGTTCCGAACCGTCATCCGGCAGGTGCCCCTTCTCACCTCCGAGCAGGAAGTGACGCTCGGGCGTGATCTGCACGAGTCGCGTCTCCTCATGACCGCGGTACTGTGCCGCGTGCCCGCGGCGGTCGAGATTTTCCTCGCCGCTCTGGAGGAAGCCATCGCGGGGGACGCGCCTTTGATCAACGTCTTGTACGCCCCCTTCGGCGCAAGCTCCGGGAAAGATTTGGATGGCGAGGCCCCCGATGCTACATCCGCGCGGCAGCTCGCCTCGGAGGCGCGCAAGCCGCGCGAGATCGCCCTCGAGCTGTCACAAGCCTGCGCCGAATGGCGCGCGCGCACGAGCGCACCGGGACCCGAGCTGGAGGCCGCCAAGATCCGAACGGCCAGCGCCTTCCACGCCATCGAGCCCGCGTTCCCGGTGCTGTGCCGAGCGCTCGAGGCGTGCAAGCATCTCGACGACCGCGTGCGCGACCTGGAGGCCCGTCTCGCCGTGCGCAACGCCGATATCGGCCCTGTGCTCGAGTCCACGTTGGGAGTGACGAAAGACGGGCAGCCCCCGAGCTCGCAGACTCCCGGCCGCCGGGTCGAGCGCGCGCGCGCCGAGTTGCTGCGCATCGAGTCGGAGAGCGGCACCACTCTCGCCACGTTGCGCGAGAGCTCCCGCGCCGCAGCCCAGGCGGCCGCCCGTTATCGTCGTGCACGGCAGCGCATGGTGGAGGCCAATCTGCGTCTCGCGTACTACACGGCGCGCAAGTTCGTCAATTACGGGGTATCGCTCGACGATCTCGTGCAGGCCGCCAATCTCGGCCTCATCCGGGCCGCCGACAAGTTCGACTACCGCCTCGGTTACAAGTTTTCCACCTACGCGAGCCAGTGGATCTGGCAGTCGGTGACCCGGGTGCTGGCTGACGAGAGCCGCACCATTCGCGTCGCCGCACACATGCACGACACCATTCTGCGCCTCAACAAGATAGACCGGCAGCTACAGCAGAAGCTCGGGCGTTCGCCGACTCTCCAGGAACTGGCCGAGGCGAGCGGGCTGCCCCTGCGCAAGGTCCGCAAAGCGCTGCAGTCGGCGCAGCACACCCTGTCACTGGACGCACCCGTCGCGGAAACGGAGGACACCACGCTCCGGCACTGGGTGGAAGACGAAGCGCAGCCAGACCCGAGCGAGACCGCGCACGACGCCCAGGTCGAGCGGGCGGTCGCCGAGCTGCTCTCCTCGCTCCCCGAGCGGGAGGCCCTCATCCTGCGTTTGCGCCATGGCATCGGCGTGGCCGAGCCGATGACCCTCGAACAGATTGGCGGTGTCCTCGGAATCACGCGCGAGCGTACCCGACAGCTCGAGGCGCGAGCCATGACTCGCCTCCGCCGACGGGCGAGCCCCCACCTCTTGCGGGCTCTCTCGAAATGACACGAGGTGAATCGGCGAAGCACAGCGCCGTCTGCGCTCCTTATTTACCATCAGGGCATGAATCATTTGCGTCGTTATCTCGGCATCGTGGACGATCCCGACGCCTTCCTCGAGACGTCGTCGCGGCCTCTGCCCAAGGCGGTATGGGTCAATACGCTCCGAACGACGCGGGAGCAGGTGGGATGCCTTGCGCGCCGAATCCGGTGTCACCGAGTGGAATGGTGCGCGCTTTCGCCACGACGTCGTGAATGCGGCGCGGGTGTGGCCTCATCAAGCGCTCGGGTTGGAACAAGATCCTGGGGTGGTGCGGTGTCTCCTCAGCACGCGCCATGGGGTGTCCGAGTCATGCCACCGTGCCAGGCGCGGCGCCGTCCCTGGCACCTCGCCCGAATAAACTACAACGAGTGTCTAGATTTCGTCAATATGATTTTTTTGACAGAAACAAGTCATAGACCGTACGGTTCCACGAAACGCAGTTGACGGAGTTGAGCGCTCGACAACCACTCGAAAAGCGCCGAGCACTTTTTGCCCCAGGAGCCGCGACCTTGAGTACCCACGTCCGAAACCTCGTGCTGGTCCTGGGTGATCAGCTCAACCGTAATTCTGCGGCCTTCGACGACTTCGACCCGGCCCGCGACGTGGTGTGGACGGCCGAGGAGGAGGAGGCCCACCACGTCTGGGCCCACAGGCGGCGCATCGCCCTCCTCTTTGCCGTCTGCGGCGCGTAAGGGTGTCCCGCGGGCAGCTCATGGCGACGATTCAAATTCAAACCGAGCGCATCCGGGCGCTCAACGACGCACCCACTCGCAAGGGCGACTACGTCCTGTACTGGATGCAGCAGTCGCAGCGCGCAGAATGCAACCATGCATTGGAATACGCGGTGCGCCGGGCCAACGAGAGGGGCGTCACGCTTCTGGTGGTCTTCGGGCTCGTGGACGACTATCCCGAGGCCAATCTCAGGCATTACCGATTTCTGCTCGAGGGCCTGCGCGACGTGCAGAGCGCGCTGGCCCGCCGCGGCATCAAGATGATCGTGGAGCGCGGGGAGCCGCCCGAGGTTGCGCTTCGTCATGCGCGGTCGGCCGCGCTGGTGGTGTGCGACCGCGGCTACCTTCGCCATCAGAAGGCGTGGCGCAATCGAGTGGCGCACGAAGCGGGGCGTTCGGTGGTGCAGGTGGAATCCGACGTCGTGGTACCGGTGGACACCGTCACGAACAAAGCGGAATACGCCGCGCGGACCATTCGGCCTAAGATTCACCGCCACCTCCAGCGCTTCCTGGTGGCTTTGAAGACCACGCCCCTTGGACGCGATTCACTCGGTCTGAGGGTGCCCGGGCTGGACCTCGGGGACCTCGACGGTGTGCTCGCCCGCCTCACGGTCGATGGCAGCGTGACTCCGGTCAGCGCCCACTTTCGCGGGGGGACGACGGAGGCGAAGCGCCTCCTACGCCAATTCCTCGCGCAACGCTTTTCCCGCTATGGCATAAATCGCAATCGCCCGGAGAACGACGACGTCTCCCACATGAGCATGTACCTTCACTTCGGGCAGATCTCGCCGCTCACCATCGCGCTCGAGGTCCAGACCGCCGCTCGCGGCTCACGCACGGACCGGGAGAGCTATCTGGAGGAGCTGATCGTGCGCCGCGAGCTGGCCGCCAACTTCACCAACTTCACGCGCGACTACGATCGCTTCAGCTCCCTGCCCCAATGGGCGCGCCGCACTTTGGCCGAGCACCAAAGCGATCCGCGCGAGCACCGCTATACCCGGCGCGAGCTGGAAGCAGCGGCGACGCACGACCCCTACTGGAACGCGGCGATGAACGAGATGAAGCACACCGGGTTCATGCACAACTACATGCGCATGTACTGGGGCAAGAAGATTCTGGAGTGGATGGACAGCCCCAAGCGTGCCTACGAGACGGCGCTCGCGCTCAACAACAAGTACTTTCTGGACGGACGCGATCCCGCGTCCTACGCCAACGTCGGCTGGATCTTCGGCTTGCACGACCGCCCCTGGTTCGAACGGCCCATCTACGGCAAGGTGCGCTACATGTCGGGGTCGGGCCTCGAGCGCAAGTGCGACATCGACGGATATGTACGCAAGGTCGAAGCCCTGACGCGGACCGATGCCGAAGGCACGCCCAAGCGCTGACGGAAGGACTCCACGCGGGTATTCGGGGGCCGGGGGCAGCGGTTCTTCACGGATTCCCGGGAGACAGGTGGTCTCCCGGGAATCCGCGAAGAACCGAATAGAGAGGTACTCCCGGGACGATGGCGGACTACACCCGGTATCCTTCTGCGCTGCGATGGGAACGGAGCGCGCCGGCCCTGGCCCGGGAGGAGCCGGCGCAGCGACTCGGTTATCCTATGCGGGGTCGATCTGCGGCCCGTTTGGGAAGGAGGTGTCCTGATGGGTTGTTGCCATCACTACCAGTTCCTCGAGGGCCATGAAACCGTCTTCGCCGTGGAAGCGCCGGCGATACGCTTCGGGCCCGGCGTGTACGCGGAGGTCGGTGACGACGCGCGCCGGCTCGGCATCAAGCGTGCGGCCGTCTTCACCGACCCCTGGGTCGCCCAGCTCGAAGCCCTGGCGAGCGTGACCTGGGCACTCGGCGAAGCCGGCGTGGACGTGGTCGTCTACGGCGACGTACACGTCGAGCCCACGGATCGCTCGTTCCTCGCGGCAGCCGAGTTCGCCCGTGAGGGCGGATTCGACGGATTCGTCTCCGTGGGGGGCGGCTCGGTCATCGATACCTGCAAGGCCGCCAACCTCTACGCCACGTACCCGGCCGAGCTCATGGCCTACGTGAACGCACCTTTGGGCGAAGGGAAGCCCGTGCCCGGGCCGCTCAAGCCCCACATTGCATGCCCGACCACCTGCGGCACCGGCAGCGAATGCACCGGCATCGCCGTGTTCGATATCCTCTCGCGGCGCGTGAAGACCGGGATCGTCTCGCGGGCGCTGCGTCCCACCGTGNNATACGCTGCCGCCGAATGTCGTGGCGGCGAGCGGGTTCGACGTGCTGAGCCACGCCCTCGAGGCCTACACCGCCGTCCCGTTCACGCAGCGCCCCGCCCCGGAGCGACCGGAGCTTCGCCCCATGAGCCAGGGCGCCAACCCCCACAGCGACATCGGCTGCCTGGAGGCGCTGCGCTTGTGCGGGCGTTACCTCGTGCGCGCCGTCCGCGACGAGCGCGATCGCGAAGCACGCGAGCAGATGATGCTGGCCGCCACGCTCGCCGGCGTCGCCTTCGGAAACGCCGGCGTGCACGTGCCGCACGGGATGTCGTACTCCGTGGCCGGGCTGATCCGTGATTTCCGCCCCGACGGCTACCCCGATGACGAGCCCATCTGTCCCCACGGCATGTCGGTCATCGTGGACGCACCCTCGGTGTTTCGCTTCACGGCCCCGGCACAGCCGCAACGCCACCTGCGGGCGGCGGAGTATCTCGGGGCCGACACGCGCGACGCGGCGGACCAGGACGCAGGCGAAGTGCTGGCGAAGCGGATCGTCGCAATGATGCAGGCGACGCACATGCCCAACGGCATCTCGGGGGTCGGGTATGGAGACGACGACATCCCGGCGCTGGCCGAGGGGGCTTTCGCCCAGCAGCGCCTGCTCAAGAACGCCCCGCTCGCGGTCAGCAAGGAGGATCTGGCGAGCCTCTACCGCAGCGCCCTCCGCTACTGGTAAGCGCATCCGGTCGTGGCTCCGCGTGCAATATCGGGAAGGGACAGGTCTCCGGGGTGCCGCACGGTCGCAAGCCACCGCACGGCGGGGCCGACGACTCCGGCATCCACGCCATAGCCCGCAACCAGCGCCCCCTCGAAACCGAAAAGGCCGGTCGGGCAGGGCCCGGCCCCGCTTGCGCTCGAGGTTGCAGGGCGGACTCGCGGCTTGCGACGAAGCGGCGCGCGCCCCGGAGCCCTTACATCCCAGGCCCGCGATCACCCGATATTGCGCGAGTAAGCTTATATAATGGCGGCAAGAAGGCCGGCCGGGCTCAACAGTGGATCGCCGCAGCCGCGAATCGCCTCGCGGTGCCGCATCTCCCAGCCCTGTGAAGCCCGCACGGAATCGGCATTCAGGAGGACCTCCAATGAACCTGCACGATGCCTCTCTGTTTCATCAGCAATGCTACGTGGACGGCGCCTGGGTGGACGCGGACGACGCCGGAACCATCGATGTGACCGACCCCGCTGACGGCGAAGTCATCGGCACGGTGCCGTCCCTGGGAGCAGCGGAGACGCGCCGCGCCGTGGAGGCCGCCGAGGGCGCGTGGCCCGAGTGGCGCGCGCGCACCGGCAAGGAGCGCGCCAACGTGCTGCGCAAGTGGTTCAACCTGATGATGGAGCACCAGGAGGACCTGGCCACCATCATGACCACCGAACAGGGCAAGCCCCTCGCGGAATCGCGGGGCGAGATCGCTTACGCCGCCTCGTTCATCGAGTGGTTCGCGGAGGAGGCCAAACGGACCTACGGCGACACCGTGCCCGACGTGCTTCCCGGCAAGCGCATCGTGATCATCAAGCAGCCGGTGGGCGTCGTGGCCGCCATCACGCCGTGGAACTTTCCCGCCGCCATGATCACCCGCAAGTGCGCGCCGGCGCTCGCCGCCGGCTGCCCGGTGGTGATCAAGCCGGCCAGCCAGACGCCCTACTCGGCGCTGGCGCTCGCCGAGCTCGCCGAGCGCGCCGGCATCCCCAAAGGCGTGCTCAACGTGCTTACCGGCCGCGCTAGCGAGATCGGCGCAGAGCTCACGGCCAATCCCATCGTGCGCAAGCTCTCCTTCACCGGCTCCACGGAGACGGGCAAGCTGCTGATGAAGCAGTGCGCGGACACCGTCAAGAAGCTTTCCCTCGAGCTCGGCGGCAACGCCCCGTTCATCGTGTTCGACGACGCCGATCTGGACGCCGCGGTGGCCGGCGCCATCGCGTCGAAGTACCGCAACACGGGCCAGACCTGCGTGTGCGCCAACCGCATCCTGGTGCAGGACGGCGTCTACGACGCCTTCGCCGAGAAGCTGGCCGAGGCCGTGCGCAAGCTCAAAGTCGGCCCCGGCCTGGAGGAGGGGGTGCAGCAAGGCCCGCTCATCGATATCCGGGCCGTGGAGAAGGTCGAGTACCACATCCGGGACGCCCACGAGAAGGGCGCACAGGTGGTGGCGGGCGGCTCCCGTCATGCGCTGGGGGGCACGTTCTTCGAGCCCACGGTGCTCGCCAACGTGACCGAGGCCATGGCGATCACGGAGGAAGAGACTTTCGGCCCGGTGGCACCGCTCTATCGCTTTCACGAGGAGGATGAGGCGGTCCGCATGGCCAACAACACCCGTTTCGGGCTCGCCTCCTACTTCTACAGCCGTGACATCGGCCGCATATGGCGCGTGGCCGAAGCGCTCGAGTACGGCATCGTCGGCATCAACGAGGGCATCATCTCCACCGAGGTGGCGCCCTTCGGCGGCGTGAAGGAGTCCGGTATCGGGCGCGAGGGCTCCAAATACGGCATTGACGAGTTCGTGGAGATCAAGTACCTGCGCCTGGGAGGCCTCGACGCCTGAGGCGCCGTCCACGGGCGGGCGGCGCCCGCGAGGCGACCAGATCCACGTCGGTCCCCGGCTCGCGTGATTCGAGCGGCGGCGCATGGTGCCCAATGCCAAGCACAGGGGCGCAAATCACGTCCGCATCCACGTGTCCTTGATCCAGATCAACTCTTCGGCTGACGCGTTTCCGCTAGGCTCGTTCCGAGCAGATGCATACGGACACCTTCCGGGAATCCGCATGAGCCACATCATTCAGCAGCTACAACGCGACCACCGCAATGCGGCGCGTCTACTGGACATTCTCGACGAGTACCTTCTCGCGCTGCCGGAGCAAAGCTCGCTCGATCATATCCGCATGCTGGACGTCATGCGTTACATGACCGACTATCCGGACCTCTTTCATCATCCTCGCGAGGACCTCGTGCTGCAGCGGCTCGTAAAACGCGATCCGACCGCCCGTGAAGCCGCCCACGAGATCCTCGAGGAGCATCAGGTGATCGCCGAGAAAGGTAAGCGCTTCTGGCAACGTTTGCGCGCTGTCGTAAACATCCCGGAGCTGTCGACGGAAGCCGTGGCATCGCACGGTCGCGACTACGTCACGGCCATGCGGCGTCACATGCAGAAGGAAGAGTCTTCGATCTTTCCGCAGGCAAAAGCGACGCTGACGGCGGCCGATTGGGCTGAGATCGAGCACGCCATGGAGGCCCGACGAGACCCCCTGTTCGGGGAAGAGGTGGAGGCCGAGTACGAGGCCCTCTACCACTACATCAACGCCCTGAGCGAGGGCTCCTTGGAGCGCTGACGGAAAAAGAAAGGGGGCGGGAATGACCTGGGGTCAGGTCTTGCAATGCAAGACCTGACCCCCGTTAAGCTGGTGGGAAATGCGGGCTAACCCAGCAGCCAGCGGCGTACCGTCTCTATCTGCGCGCGGTCCATCAGCATCGGCGCATGCCCCACGCCTTCCCACTCCACCAGGTCGGTGGCCGGGCCGCGGCGGCACATCTCCGCTGCGGTCTCGGAGAGGAGCAGGTCCGAGTCGCGGCCGCGCAGCACCAGCACCGGGCAGCGCACCGCGTCCCACACGCCCCACAGGTCCATGTCCTGCAACTCTGCGGACTCGAGCGGCGCCGCGATCCCCGGGTCGTACGCCAATCCGTACCCACCGTCCGCCAGCTCGCGTGCGCTGCAGCGTGCCAGGTGCGCCCAGTGCTCGTCGCCGAGAGGTCCGAAGGGCGCGTGAATGCGCCGCAGGTAAGCCTCCAGCTCGGGTAGCGTGTCGAAGCGCGGATCGGCGCCCACGTAGCTCACGATGCGCTCCAGGGCCGCTTTGGGCACGAAGGGTCCGACGTCGTTGACCACCAGGCGCCGGATGGGCGTGCCGGGCTGGGCGGCGAGCATCATGCCGATGAGCCCTCCCATGGAGGTCCCGACCCAATCCACCGCATCAGCGCCGAGCCGTGCCAGCAGCGCCGCCATGTCGGCACAGTAGGTGGGATAGGCGTAGTCCTCCTTCACCGAAAGCCAGTCGCTCTCCCCGCGCCCGACCACGTCGGGACATACGACGCGCCGATCACCCTCCAGCCCTGCTGCCAGGTGGTCGAAATCCCGGCCGTTGCGCGTCAGTCCGTGCGCACACACGACGAGGCGTTCGTTGTCGGGATCGCCCCATTCGGTGTAGACGACCCGGTGAAATCCGTGCGGTCCCAGGGTCAGGTAGCTCTGCTTGCGCAACCTCATCCTCCTCAGCAGGGATGCACCCCGGGGCCCGGAGGTCCCTCGGAACCCGCTTCCCACTCCGAGTATCTCGCGAAGCGGGTGAAACGAACAAGCCGGCCGGCTGCCCGCTTTGGGGGGGCCCGCCAGCCCTGTAGTACAATGCCCTGGGGGAGTCGGCTCTCCGCGCCGGGAGCGGCGCAGAGAGCGCCATGGCTCCCGAGAATGCGAATCTAAACAAGGAGAGGAGGGAGAAACCGCCATGAATCTACGCAGATTCCACTCCAAGGCCGTATCCGCGGCCAGCTTCGGCGTCGCCCTCGTCGCGATGTTCCTGACGCTGGCTCCGGTATCGGCGCAGGCGGAGGTCAAAATAGGCGCTCTGATGCCCATGACCGGCGACCTGCAGGCCTACGGGCCGGCCTCGTTGAACGGCATCAAGCTCGCGGTGGAGGAGATCAACGCCGCCGGCGGTGTACTCGGGCAGAACGTATCCGTCTCGGTCGGCGATACGCAGACCCAGCCACAAGCGAGCATCGACGCTGCGGAGAAGCTGGTGTCGGTCGAAGGCGTGGCGGGTATCATCGGAGCCATGTCCAGCGGCGACACCATTCCCGTGGGCAAGAGCGTGGCGGCACGTCTGAGAGTGCCGATGATCTCCAACGCGTCCACGTCGCCGACCCTCACCGGTCTGGACGACAACGACTTTCTGTTCCGTACGGTGCCGTCGGATGCCTTTCAGGGCGTGGCGCTGGCCGAGGTGACACGCAAGCATGAGTACAGGAAGCTCGCTGTCATCTACGTCAACAACGACTACGGTGAAGGCCTGGCCCGCAGCTTCGCGGATGCGTTCGCGAAGGCGGACGGTGAGGTCACCGGATCGTTGCCCTACGAGATGGGCAAGGCGTCCTACCGCGGTGAGCTCTCGCAGCTCTCCAAAGGCGCAGATGGGTTGGTGCTCATCGGCTACCCCGAGAACGGCGTCACCATCCTGCGTCAGGGGCTCGAAGGGGGCTACTTCGACGATTTCGTGTTCACGGACGGTATGAAGGCGCCCGAGGTGATCGACGCCATCGGTCAAAAGTACCTCAACGGCTCCGTCGGGACGGTGCCGCAGGCCCGCACCGACACCGGCACCTACAAGCGCTTCGAGTCCGCCTACCGCCAACGCTTCGGAGAGCTGCCGCCCAAGCCGTTCATCGACACCGCCTACGACGCGACCATGGTGCTGGCACTGGCCATCGAGAAGGCGGGCAAGACGACCGGCACGGCGGTGCGCAATGCCCTGCGCGACGTGGCGAACCCGCCGGGTGAGACGCTCGGCCCGGGCGACTTCGCTGAGGCCAAGCGCCTCATCGCCAACGGCGTGGAAGTCGACTACGTGGGAGCCTCCGGCTCCATCAACTTCGACGACGCCGGTGACGTGAGCGGCACCTTCGCCGAATGGGCGATCCTGGACGGTGAGATCAAAACCGTGCGCATCTTCGAGCCGAAGATGTGACGGGCTTCCGCAATTTCGCCTGAGGAAAGACCCGCGGCACGGGCCGCGGGTCTTTTTTGGGTTCTTCGCCGATTTCCGGGAAAACACGCCAACCAGCGCTCTCCGAGATGGGTCCCGGGGTACGTGCCGCGCAGTCGCAAGCCCCGCGGGGCGCGGGCCGAGAGTCGGCCCGAGGGCCATGGGAGCCGACGCACGTTCAGCCGAAGTACAGCGAGGATCGAGCGGGCACAGCGCGCCCGCGCGTGCCTTCGAGGTTGGCGGGCTGTTTCGGGGCTTGCGACGCAGAGGTGTGTGCCCCGGGACCGAGCGTCCCCCCCGCGAAACCATCCAGCTCCGGAAATCCGCGAAGAACTTTTTTTGTTCTTCGCGGATTTCCGGGAAGAAGTTTGAACCGATCACTCGCGGGCGCCCGGGACGGGAGGCGGGCGCTCCGGCAGCAAGCCCTGCGGACGGGTGATGAGAATAATCTGGAGGAGCACTCCGATGAGGAGCACGCGCAGCGCGCCGGCGCGCGTCGCCCAGCCGTCCGGGAGCTGTCCGGTCAGGAATTCCGTCCCCGACCACACCAGCCAGATGACGAAGGTACCGAGTAGCGCACCACGGTTGTTTCCGCTGCCGCCGGCGATGAGCATCACCCAGATGAGGAAGGTGGCGAATTCGGGCCTGAACGCTTCAGGGCTGATGAACGTCACGAAGTGGGCGTAGAGCGCCCCCGCGAGCCCCATCGCCATGGCGCCGATGGCGAACGCCTGGAGGCGGAAGTTGAGCACGTTCTTCCCCGCGGCGAGAGTCGCAGGCTCGCGCTCGCGGATGGCACGCAACACCCGCCCCCAGGGTGAAACGTAGCTGCGTTCGATGATGTAATAGATCAATCCTACGAACGCGAAGACGAGGAGCATGAACAACAGCTCGTCTGCGCCCTCGGCAATGCCGGACACGGGACGCGGAATACCGGCGATGCCGCGTACGCCGTTGGTTAGCCAAGCCTCGGTCTTGAGGAACAGCCGAATGATCTCCGCGATGCCGATGGTGGCGATGGCGAGATAGTCGCTGCGCAGATTGAGAGTGATGAGGCCGATGAGAAACGCTACGACGCCGGCCACCGCGATGGCGCCCAACGCCCCTATCAAGAAAGGCAGGCCGAAGCCCCCCACGTGAACCTCACTCTGGGGAGACGTCAGGAGCGCCGTGGTGTACGCTCCCACGGCGAAGAAGCCCGCGACCCCGATGTTGAGCATGCCGGTGTAGCCCCACTGCATATTGAGGCCGAGCGCCAGAATGGCGAAGATGCCGATGAGCGTCACCGTGAAGATGGCGTAGCTTGCGAGGCCGGTGATCTCCATTACAGCACGCGTCCTCCGAAGAGTCCCTGCGGGCGGAAAATGAGCATGATCACCAGCAACGCGAACGCCACCGCATCCTTGTACGGGGGTGCCAGGAACAGGGTGGACATCTCCTGTGCGATACCGATGACCAAGCCCCCGACCACCGCACCGTAAGGCTTGCCAATGCCACCGAGAATGGCCGCGGCAAAGACTGGCAGCAGCAACCGAAAGCCCATGACCGGGTGCAGCCGCGTATCGATGCCTAGAAAGATGCCGGCCGCCGCCGCCATGATGCCTGCGATCACCCACGTCCACAACACCACCCGTTCGGTATCGATGCCGGTGATGCGCGCCAGATCGATATTGTCCGACATGGCGCGCATCGCCTTGCCGGTCTTTGTCCGCTGCAAGAAAAAGTGCAACGCCACGACCAGCACGGCGGTACCGCCGATAATGTAGAGCTGATCCAGCTTGATACGCAGCCCGGCAACGACCAGCGGCATCTGGATACCCGACTCGTAGACCAAATTGCTCGGCCCCCACACGATCTGGACGATACTGCGCAGGATGAGCGCCATGCCGAAGGACGAAATGAGCAGGATGACGGGAGGGCTGCGCCGCAGGAACCGGTACACGCTGCGGTCGATGAACACCGCGGCAACGGCGGTCGCGATGCAGGCGAGAACGAAGCTCAACGGCATCGGGAGCCTCAGCGCGACGAAAAACACGAAGGCGAAGTAAGCTCCGAGGGTCATCAGGTCGCCGGCGGAGAAATTCGCGAACCGCAGTATGCCGAACGTGAGCGATACACCGATGGCGCCGAGCGCCGTGATGCTGCCGACGACGATACCGAAAATGAGGAGCTGCAGTATCTCCATGCCGCTGTTCCGGGATGCCTCCCGTCGTTGTTCTTATGGCTCCCTCGCCCGCGAGAGTCGACGGCCCCTCAGCCGCCGAGAAACATCTCGGCGATCTCCCGGTTGTTCAGGATTTTCTGCGCCGTGTCCTCGAAACGGTTGCGGCCCATCGTCAGCACGTAGCCGCGATCCGCGATGCCGAGACCTTTCTTCGCGTTCTGCTCGACCATGAGAATGCTGATGTCCAGCTCGTTGACCTGTTTGACGATCTCGAAGATGTCGTCGATGACCGCTGGCGAGAGCCCGGCTGTGGGCTCATCGAGCAGCAGCAGCTTGGGCTCCACCATGAGCGCGCGGCCCATCGCGACCATCTGCTGCTGCCCGCCGGACAGGGTCCCGGCTGTCTGGCGGCGCTTCTCCCGGAGCACGGGGAAGAGCTCGTAGACACGGTCCATCTGAGCCGAGTAATCGTCGTCGCGAATGAAGGCCCCCATGTCCAGATTTTCCTGCACCGTGAGCGTGGGAAAGATGTGATCGGTCTGAGGGACGTAGGAAATGCCCTGACGAATGATCTGCTCGGTGGGAAGTTTGGTGATGTCCGTGCCCTCGAACACGATATCGCCCTGGCGCACGTTCACGAGCCCGAAGATCGCTTTCATGGCGGTGGACTTACCCGCCCCGTTAGGCCCGATGACGATGATGATCTCGCCCGGTGCGACGGTGATATCGACACCGGTCAAGATGTCGACCCCCCCGTATCCGCCGTAGACACCCCGCATCTCGAGCTGATTCACGAGGCCGTCTCCGAGATGGCTTCGACGGTGCCGCCCAGATAAGCCTCCCGCACCGCCGGATTGCCGCGGATCTCGTCCATGTTGCCCTCTGCGAGCACCCGGCCGTGCGCCAGGACGATGACCGGATCGCAGAGCTCGGCGATGAGATCCATATCGTGCTCGATGATGCAAAAGGTGTAGCCGCGCTCCTCCTTCAGCCGCCGGATGAAGCTCGCGAGCTGGGCGAGCAAAGTTCGGTTCACCCCGGCGCCGGGCTCGTCGAGCAGGACCACTTTGGCGTCGGTCATCATCGTGCGGCCCAGCTCGAGAAGCTTCTTCTGGCCGCCCGAGAGATTCCCGGCCAGCTCGTTGCGCACGTGTGTGAGCTGTAGGAACTCGAGCACCTCGTCAGCCTTGGCGCGCACCTCGGCGTCCTGGCGGCGCACCATCGGCCAGCGCAACCAGGCGTTGAGAACGTTCTCGCCGCGCTGGCGCGGGGGAACCACCATCAGGTTCTCGAGGGTGGTCATGCGGGCGAATTCTTGCGGAATCTGGAAGGTACGCACCAAACCCATGTGAAACAGGCGGTGCGGCGGCATCCCGGTGATGTCCTGACCCTCGAGCAGGATGCGCCCGGTAGTGGGCGTGAGAAAGCCGGCGATGATGTTGAAGAGCGTGGTCTTGCCTGCACCGTTCGGCCCGATGAGGCCGGTGATGGTGCCACCCGCGATCTCCAGCGAGCAACGGTCGAGGGCGACGACACCCGCGAAATTCTTGGAGACCTCTTGGACCGTGATCACTGCTCGAGCCTGGGCAACGGGTTCAGGGACATCGGGCGTATCGCGTGGAGAAGGCGGTGGACGCGTGGCCCTGGGCTTCCCCCGCCACCTCAACAAGTTACGCTGCTGCAGCCCCCGGCCTGCAAACCGAAAAAACATAAGGGTACACAGTTTGAGCGGGCATAAAAACCGCTCGCCCCGAGCTCCACACCGGGCCTCGGGCCGCCGTGGTAAACTGAATTTATCGAACGTACAGGAGTGGGCCACATGGCGCAGCCCCGACAAAGCCCGGCGCCGGCGCGAGCGCGCTTCGTTTGGGAGGATCCCTTGCTCTTCGAGCAGGAGCTCTCGGAAGAGGAGCGCATGGTGCGCGACAGCGCCCGCGATTACTGTCAGACGAAGCTCATGCCCAGGATCCTGGAGGCGAACCGTCAAGAGCACTTCGACCTCGAGATCATGCGCGAGATGGGGGAGCTCGGGTTCCTCGGGGCGACTCTCGAGGGATACGAGTGCGCGGGGGTCAACTACGTCTGCTACGGGCTGCTCGCTCGCGAGATCGAGCGCGTGGACAGCGGCTATCGCTCGGCCATGAGCGTTCAGTCGAGTCTGGTCATGTATCCCATTCACGCTTACGGCAGCGAGACGCAGCGTAGCAGGTATCTCCCGAAACTGGCGCGCGGAGAGCTCATCGGCTGCTTCGGGCTCACCGAGCCCGATGCCGGGTCCGACCCCGCGGGCCTGAAGACGCGCGCGCGGCGAGTCGAGGGCGGGTACCGCCTCTCCGGGACCAAGACCTGGATATCCAACTCGCCCGTGGCCGACGTTTTCGTGGTCTGGGCCCGCGACGACACCGGGGAAGTCGGCGGCTTCATCCTGGAGAAGCAGATGGAGGGCCTCACGGCACCTCCCATTAAAGGCAAGTTCTCACTGCGAGCCTCAAGCACCGGACAGATCGTCATGGACGACGTGCTCGTTCCGCAGGAAAACCGACTGCCCGATGCCTCTGGGCTCAAGGCGCCGTTCAGCTGCCTCACCCGCGCCCGCTACGGCATATCGTGGGGCGTGCTCGGGGCCGCCGAGTTCTGCTGGCATGCGGCCCGCGGCTACACCCTCGAGCGCCATCAGTTCGGGCGTCCGCTCGCAGCCAACCAGCTGATCCAGAAGAAGCTCGCGGACATGCAGACCGAGATCACGCTTGGGCTGCACGCCTGCCTGCGCCTCGGGCGGCTCTTCGATGAGGGCGCGGCGACACCCGAAGCGGTGTCGATGCTCAAGCGCAACAACGCCGGCAAGGCGCTCGACATCGCCCGTCTGTCCAGGGACATGCACGGCGGCAACGGCATCTCCGACGAGTACCACGTCATCCGCCACGTGATGAACCTGGAGACCGTGAACACCTACGAGGGCACCCACGACATCCACGCGCTGATCCTCGGCCGGGCACAGACCGGCATCGCCGCCTTCGGGGGATGAGGCCGAAAGCGGATGGAGAAAGAAGCGCCATGCGCTTTCTGAGAGTGATACGGCTCGACGAGTCGGACGCGGAGGTGTTCGAGCGGCCGGCCACGCCGGGCGAATGGGCCGTGCCCGGATCCTTCGCCTTCCTGGACGTGGACCCGAATGCCCTCACCGGCAAGCGCTTGCAAGCCTTCAACCACGGCTTCCTCGGGACAGAGACCTTCGGCTGGAGCTCGCTGGTGGAAGTCGCCGAGATCAGCGAGCTCGACTACAAAGGCGTGATCGAGCGTCTCGCGCACCACTTCGTCGAGCACTACGGGGCACCCGCTCTGGCCGCCGCCCTCCCCAAGGCGCGCGAGGAGGCGCAATACACGGCGAGCATCGCCGAACACGAGCTGCACACGCTGCTCGCCATCGAGCGGGAGACGAGCGGCGAGGACCTGGTCGAGAATCTACGGGTCGTGCGCTTGAGCGGCGCCGATCACACCAAACTCAAAGTCTTCGGCATCGAGCCCGACGACGACGCCTGACCGCTTCCCCCACCGGGAAGCCGCGCCTTAACACGAAGAGCCCGAAGATCACGGGAAGGTCACGAAGACCGATGTGAGTGTGTCCGGCATGGGGTGGCGTGAAGGACGTAGGGCGGGCTGAGCGCAGCGAAGCCCAGCGTCCGTACCTGTGGATCGGTCTTCCTGTGCTTCGTGTTGGAGAGCGGCGCCGGGTAAGGCACGACCATTCAGAGGGGCTCGAGGTGGCCATGCTCGGTGCCGACGCGACGCACGCGCTCGCACTGCGCTGCGCTGAGGCGGGTGTTATCGGGCGCCGTCACCGGACGCATGAGGTTGCCCGGGGCGTCGCTGTGCTCGCCGCTGTCGACGAGCACGTGCACGAGCTCGTGCGCGAGACCGACGGCGGGCTGGGGTAACCCTCGGGTCACCCAGATGGTGTCGGCCAGCGCCGGATGGCGACGGCTGTTCGAGCGGGCGAAGGTCTCCGCATCGAATGCGGTGCGGCGGCGCGTATCCTTCAAGAAGTGCACGGCGGGTTTGGGGTAATCGAGTGCGCTCACCAGCTCACGGGCGGTGGAGAGGCGGTAGTAACGCAGGCGTTCCGGACCGTCGACGAAGTGCACGGAGATCTCGCGCAGAAGCACCCCGCATTCGGCCAGTATGCCCGCGGCCCCGCGGGCCGCCGAACGCACGTCGTGCAACGTCCATCCGCTGCCCTCGACCACCACGAATGTGGGGCGCAGCGCGTGGGTGAATCCCCAAGCCTCGGCCGCCCGGCCGTACAGCACCTCCTCACGCAATAAGTGTGCACCTACTTCATTTATTGTCCGAGGCACGGCTGGACAGTCACCGCGAGCCTGCGCCGCGGGTGCGGCGACGAAACCGTGTGCCACCCAAAGGCGTGTCCGCTCGGTGGCCTCGGCGCGGGCCAGAATCGCCGCCTTCAGCTGCGCCGCGCGCCACTGCGGGTGCGCCGCCAGCAGGCAGCCCGCCAGCGCCGAGACGCGCACCGCGGCGTAGCTCGAGCCGGAGGCGAAGCCACGCGTCCCGTCGAAGCGGGTCACCAGCATCTCCTCCCCCGGAACCATCAGATCCACTGCCCGCCGCCCCCAGTTCGACCCGCGCGCGAGAGCGCCATCGGCGGTGGCGGAGGTCACCGTCAGCAGGTTCTCCAGCGCCAGCGCCGCCGGATAGACGGGGACCTGGTCGATGTCGCGTCCATTGTTGCCGGCGGAGGCCACGAAGAGCAGGTCGCGGTGTTCCCGAGCCGCACGCGTGAACGCCCGCCAGTCTTCGAGGTCGTCGCTGCCCAGCGAGAGATTGACCACGATCACACCCGCGTCGGCCGCCGCATCCACCAGTGCGCGCATGCGGCTCATGCTCGGACGCGGATAGCGGTAGGGTACGAGCCGCGCCACCGGGGCCTCCTCGAGGAGGAGGCTGGCGGTGCGCGTGCCGTGGCGTTGGGGGAAGAAGGGCGAGCGGGCGGGATTGGCGTCGAATGGCCGCCGCTCCATTTCCCAGTAGTCGTAGCCGAGGATGGCTCCTTCGGCGTCGCGCGCCAGGCGCTCGCTCATCTGCGGCAGGAGGTAGTTGACGCCGGCGTCCACGGCGGCGACGGCGACGCCCCCGGGATCCGCACCCGGGGGGACGGGGGGGTTGAGAGGCTCGCTCACCCCGGTGGGCGCGAGGCTCGCATTCAGCACTTCGACGGCGGCTGGGAGACCCGACGCCTCGTAGCGCAGGCGCCGCCCCCCCTGGATGACGCAATCGGGTCCAGCCAGGGCCAGCATCCGGGGTCGCAAGGCGCCCGCGACGTTGGCCTGCAACTCGGCGTTGAGCCGCCGCAGACGGCCGCCAAGCGCCACTCTCTCCAGGATCAATTGGTATCCGCCCGAGTGGGCGAAACGCCCCCGCCAACCGACCACCGTGCCGCGCGCGCGCATCGGTGTCTGTTCCAGCAGCCGCATCCCCCGAAGGCCCTCGGCCATCACGGCGATATCCGCGGCGCCTGCTTCGCACGCTGCCTGCACCGCGCGCCGGAGCAGCGCACGCGGATCCTGCTCGCCGGCGACGTCGCTGGCGGCACGCGCTGCTGCTCCGCCGGCGAGCAAGAGCAACGCGGCCGCCAACGTCGATGCACGGCGGGTGGGCGGAGTCTTCACGGACGGATCTGCCACACGATGCAATCACGCGCGCCGGCCGTCGGTCGTATGGGGCGGTTGCGACGGCGCGCCTCGACCCCAATGTTACGTTTTCAGCGCGAGGCAGGGGCGAGGGAATACCGGCCAATGCACCCGAAGCGTGTCTCGAGCCGCGACTCCCAGCGCTCCGGGGTCTGTGCCCGCAGGGTGGGCTGGGCCGAAGGCGAAGCCCACCATTCCGGCGATAGGGGCGCCGTCACGGCCAAGTGGTGGGTTTTACGTGTTTAGCCCAACGTTGGCGCGCGTCCCGGGGCCCATCCCAGGCGCCAGGTCGACGGTCTTTCGATATTGCGCCAAGAACCCGATATCGTGAGCGTGAGTTATCCTATTGCCTATGAGAGCCAACGGCATTCTTACTTCGCACGCGGGCACGACGAGAGCCCGCAGGAGGGTTGCTGCCCGAGTCATCTCCAACCCCTTCGTGCGGTGGCTGATCTGGCTCGGCTTCGCCGCAATATTCTTCCAGTCGGGATCGACCTTCACCGCCTGGGTGCTCGAGCCCGAGCGCTTCGGCGGTGGCCTTGCCTGGATTTGGGTCGTCGCCTTTCCGCTCCTGCTTGCGTTGTTCTTCGTGGTGAACCGCCGCTTCGGCTGCGCCCGCGGCACCTGCTCCATCGACGGCGGGGCGCGTGACTTTCGGTTTCCCCCCGGGCACTGAGAGCGTCCCGTGGCTTCACACCGCGCACAGACCTCGCTCAACGGCGACATCGGTCGCCGCGTCCTGGTGCGCACGGCGACGATGCCGTGGGAGCCAAGCCCCAGCGCCGGCGTCTGGCGTAAGCGACTGCATCTCGTGGGGCCCCCCGAATGCGGACAGGTGACCTCCATCGTCAAGTTCGGGGAGGGCGCGAGCTTCCCCGCCCACGACCACCCTGACGGCGAGGAGATCCTGGTGCTCGAGGGCACCTTCTCCGACCACGAAGGCGACTGGCCGGCAGGGGTCTATCTGCTGAACCCCGAGGGTTTCCGGCACGCCCCGTTCTCGGAGCGCGGCTGCGTGCTGTTCGTCAAGCTGCGCCAGTATCCGGGGCGGGAGCACGTGGCACGCGAGACGACCGCCATGGCCTGGGAGAGCGGCCCGCTGCCCGGTATCCAGGTGAAGACGCTGCACCGCGACGCGCAAACGGCCACGCGTCTCGAGCGGTGGAGAGCCGGCACGGCGCTCGGCTCGCGCAGCTACGAAGGGGGGGCGGAGTTGCTGGTGCTCGATGGCGCCCTACACGACGAATCAAGCACTTGTGACGCGGGTTCGTGGCTGCGGTTGCCCCCCGGTGCACACCACGCGCCGAAAGCGCCCGATGGGTGCATCCTCTACGTCAAGACCGGAGGGGTCGTAGCGCTGCGTTCCGATGGCGGCCCCTGAAGGGGAAGGGCGCACGCGCCCATCCTGCCGCGCCTCTCCTCGCCCCCGGGCGCACCTGCGCTCATCCCACCCCGGCTGAAAAAGGTTCTTCGCGGCGCTCCCGTGCGTGACGGTCCTCGACGCGGCGGCGGCCCCGCGTTTCTGCGTGCTGCGCCATGCGTCGACTCCGCCGACCCCGTAAAATGAGGAAACTACTTCCGAGGGCGCGCGCTCATCGCGCAACGCCTCGGGGCAACGCCGGAGGAACCAGGGCGCACGGACGCCGCCTCCCCTATTGTTTCCGGGCCGTGCGCTGGCAGCTCACAGCGCTCGGTAGGCGACCCTGCGCGGCGAACTCCGCGCGGTCTTCACCTGTCACAAACGTCGAGGGGCAATGGTCAAGCGTCTCATCATCGTCCTGCTTCTCCTGGGCCTGGTCTTCGGCGGCATCTTCGGCTGGAAGCACCACCAGGCGCAGCAGCAGGCCGCCCAGGCTTCCGCACCGCCACCGCCGGCGACCATCGCGGCGACCGAGGTCCGCACCGAGAGCTGGCAGCCGTACCTGTTCGCGGTCGGCAGCCTGGTCGCCACGCAGGGCATCCACGTCACCAACGAAGTGGCCGGCCAGGTCGAGAAGATCCATTTCCAGTCCGGGCAGGTGGTCACGGAGGGCGAGCCGCTGCTGCAGCTCGACGACAGCGTGGATCGGGCGGAGCTCGCGGGGCTGGTGGCACAGCGTCGATTGGCTGAGATCCGCTTCAAGCGCATCACGGAGTTGCTGCAGAAGAACGTCGTGCCCAAGGCCGATTACGACGAGGCCCAGGCCAACCTGGACAACGCCAGCGCGCAGGTCGCCTCGCAACGCCGACGCATCGAAGAGAAGCAGATCCAAGCGCCCTTCGCGGGCCTGCTCGGCATCCGTGAGGTGGACATCGGCGAATACCTCGCGGCTGGCGCGCGCATCGTGCCGCTTCAGGCCCTCGACCCCATCTATGTCGATTACTCGCTGCCCGAGCAGAATTTCGCCCGGCTGTCCGCGGGACAGAGCGTGCGCCTGACGGTCAAGGCGTATCCGAAGCGCACGTTCCAGGGCCGGATCGAGGCCATCAATCCGGGCATCGACCCCGGCACCCGCAGCGTTCGCATCCGCGCAGTGCTCGATAACCCGGGACATCATCTGCGTCCGGGCATGTTTGCCGAGGTCCGCACGCTCCTGCCCGAGCGCGCGAACGTGTTGACCCTCCCTCGCACGGCCATCACCTACGCTCCCTACGGCGATTCGGTGTTCGTCATCGAGGAGGCAGACGGAGATCTCGTTGTCCAGCGACGGCAGGTGCAGACCGGTGAAGTTCGCGAGGGCCGGGTGGAGATCGTGCAAGGCCTCGAAGCCGGAGAGCGGGTGGTCGCCGCCGGACAGGTGAAGCTGCGCAACGGCCAGCGCGTGCGCATCGACAACTCCGTCGAGCTGGACCAGCGGGCCGGCCCGGTGGGTGAGTCGTGAAGTTCACGGACCTCTTCGTTCGCCGCCCCGTGCTGGCCAGCGTGGTCAGCCTGCTCATCCTCGTAATGGGGCTGCGCGCCATTCAGTCGCTGGAGGTGCGCGAGTACCCCGAGACCAAGAACACGGTGGTCACCGTCACCACGCTGTACCCGGGCGCGAGCAGCGAGCTCGTGAAAGGCTTCGTGACCACTCCGTTGCAGCAGGCCATCGCTGAGGCCGACGGGATCGATTATCTCTCCGCAAGCAGCACCCAGGGGCGTTCGGTCATCGAGGCCCACATGGAGCTCGACTACGACCCGAACGCCGCGGTCGCCGAGATCCAGGCCAAAGTAGCCAGCCAGCGCAACGTCCTCCCCGAGGAGGCGGAGGACCCGGTCATCGACTCCACGACCGGCCAAGCGACGGCGCTCATGTACCTCGCCTTCTACAGCGACCGGATGTCGCCCTCCCAGATCACCGACTACCTGCTGCGGGTGGTACAGCCCAAGCTGCAGGCCGTCCCGGGCGTCGCCAAGGCGAGACTCATCGGCAACAAGACGTTCGCCATGCGCATCTGGCTCGATCCGCGACGGATGGCCTCCCTCGGGGTCACAGCCGAGGACGTGCGCGACGTGCTGCGCGAGAACAACTACCTGGCAGGTATCGGCCAGGTAAAAGGCGCCTATTTCGCCGTAGACCTCAGCGCGACCACCGACGTGAGCGAGCCGCGAGATTTCCGCCGCCTCGTGGTGCGCGCGCAGAACGGCACGCTGGTGCGCATCAGCGACATCGCGGAGGCGGAGCTGGGCGCCGAGGACTACGACTCGACGAGCTGGTACAACGGCCAGACCGCCGTATATCTGGGTATCGAGCAGACGCCCGGGTCCAATCCGCTGTCCGTGGCCGAACGCGTTCATAACGTCCTGCCGGAGATCCGCGCACAGCTCCCCACGGGCCTGAAGGCGCACGTCCCCTACGATGCCAGCGTCTTCATCGAGGACTCCATCCGGGAGGTCTTCCGTACCCTGGCCGAAGCAGTGCTCATCGTCCTTCTCGTAATCTTTTTGTCCCTGGGCTCTTTCCGAGCCGCGCTGATTCCGGGCGTCGCGGTTCCGCTGTCCCTCATCGGTGGCGCCTTCCTCATGCTGCTCATGGGATTCTCCATCAACCTGCTCACGCTGCTCGCCATGGTGCTGGCCATCGGCCTCGTGGTCGACGACGCCATCGTGGTAGTGGAGAACATCCACCGCCACATCGAGCAGGGCGAGTCGCGGTTTCAGGCCGCGCTCAAGGGCGCGCGCGAGCTGGGACTGCCGATCGTCGCGATGACGACGACGCTGGTCGCGGTCTATGCCCCCATCGGGTTCATGGGCGGACTGGTGGGGACGCTGTTCACCGAGTTCGCCTTCGCACTTGCGGGCGCCGTGCTCGTCTCGGGCGTGGTCGCGCTCACCCTCTCTCCCATGCTGTCCTCGAAGGTGCTGAAGGCGAACGCCGATCCGGGTCCCTTCGAGCGCGGCGTGGAGCGCTTTTTCCGAGCACTGGCGTCCCATTATCAGCGCCTCCTGGGACGCTCGCTCGACTACGTCCCCGTCACCATCGTGTTCGGCGCGGCCGTGCTGGCGAGCATCTATTTCATGTTCGTGACCAGCCAGGGTGAGCTCTCGCCCACGGAGGATCAGAGCATCCTGTTCTTCCAGGCCACGGCCCCGCAGACGGCGACCATCGAGTACGCCGAGGCGTACACCCGCCAGATCGTCGAGGCCTTCGAGAGCCTCCCGGAGTACGACGAGAGCTTCCTCCTGCTCGGGCGCGGGGGGAACCCCAGTACCGTCTTCGGAGGCTTCAAGATGCCGCCTCCCTCGCAGCGCGAACGCTCGCAGATGCAAATCCAGCCGGAAGTTCAGCAGAAGCTCAATCGGGTGGCCGGGCTGCAGATCGCGGTGTTCCCGCGACCCAGCTTGCCCGGCTCCGGGGGCGGCCTGCCGGTGCAGTTCGTCGTCACCAGCGACGCCGACTATCGCAGGCTGGACAGCGTCGCCGACGAACTCATCGGCCGGGCCCTCTCCAGCGGTAAGTTCGCCTTCCTGAACAAATCCATCGAGCTCACACGACCGAAAACCACGGTCGTCATCGACCGCGATCGGGCAGCGAGCCTCGGAATCACGATGCAGGATATCGGAAGCAATCTGGCCTCCGCCCTCGGCAGCAACTACGTGAACCGCTTCAGCCTGCAAGGCCGCAGCTACAAGGTCGTCCCCCAGGTGGCGCGACGCTACCGCCTGGATCACCGGATGCTCGACGATTATTACATCCGTGCGCGCTCGGGTGGGCTCATCCCCCTCTCCACGGTCGTTTCGTTCCGGGATTCGGTCGAGCCCAGCGAGCGCACGCAGTTTCAGCAGCTCAACTCGCTGACCCTCGAAGGCGTCATGGCTCGCGGTGTGAGCTTGGGCGAAGCCCTGGGCTACCTGGAAGACGAGGCGCGGGGGTTGTTCCCCCGCGGATACGCGTGGGACTACACCGGTGCATCCCGACAATTCGCGCAGCAAGGGAGCGCCCTGGTGGTCACGTTCTTCCTGTCGCTGCTGGTCATCTATCTGGTGTTGGCGGCGCAATTCGAGAGCTGGCGGGATCCGCTCATCATCCTCGTATCGGTGCCCATGACCATCGCCGGCGCGCTGGCGTTCATCACGCTCGGGTTCGCCACCATCAACATCTACACGCAAGTAGGCCTGATCACGCTCATCGGTCTCATTGGGAAAAACGGTATCCTCATCGTGGAGTTCGCCAATCAGCTCCAGGTCCGTGAAGGGCTCGGCAAACGCGACGCGGTGGAACAGGCGGCGGGCATCCGGCTGCGCCCCATCCTGATGACGACAGTAGCCATGTTGATGGCCATGATTCCGCTGTTGACCGCGAGCGGGCCCGGGGCGGTCAGCCGTTTTCACATGGGTTTGGTGATCGCGACGGGGCTCGGCATCGGAACGCTGTTCACCCTCTTCGTCGTGCCCGCGGTCTACCTGCTCATCGCACGCGACCACGCCGCCGCTACGCGGGAATCCGGGGAAGCCACCTCGCCAGCCTGAGCTGAGATGAACCGCGCAAAGAATTGACCACAGAGGACACAGAGGAAGTGGTCAGATCTTTTCTCTGTGTCCTCTGTGGTGATCTCTTTTTTTTCCGGCTCTAGAGTGAGGAGCGCGCGCCTACGCTTCGTTGAGCGTGTCGATGAGGTGACGCAGCCGGCCGAAGTCCAGGCGATTGAAATCCAGGACCAGCCTCGGTAGGTGAGCGATCTCGGGCTCGTCGAGTTCTTCCTCGAAGGCACCGGACAGAAACATCTCCCCTCCCGGGGCCAATATGTCGGCAAAATCTTCTTTGAGTTTATCCACGCCGTGACTGTCGATGTCGCTCTTCATCCGGATAACCAAGCGCTGGTCCACGTAGCGCAGGCTGTGATAGCGGCGGTAGAACCGGTCGATGCATTGCATGGCCTCGTCAACGCTCTGCACATGCTCGAAGAGGTCGAGGTCTGATCGACCGATGTACCCGCGCTCCAGTAGCTCCTCCTTGAAGAAGCGAATCACGTGAGCCCAGTAAGTGCTCCCGGGCTCGTCCACGAGCACCAGCGGCAGCGAGTAACGCTTGCCGGTCTGCAGCAGCGTAAGCGTCTCCATGGCCTCATCGAGCGTACCGAACCCGCCCGGGAAGAGCACGACGGCGTCGGCCTCCTTGATGAAGGCCACCTTGCGATTGAAGAAATACTTGTACGTAATGAGACGCGGATTACCCTCGAAGACGGCGTTCGACTTTTGCTCGAAGGGCAGACGGATGTTGACGCCAAAGGAGCGCTCCGGGCCGGCACCCTCGTTGACCGCCTGCATGATGCCGGGCCCGGCGCCGGTGATGACCATGTAGCCAGCGCGAGCCAGCTTCTCGCCGAACTCCCGCGCGAGCTGGTAGGCGCCCTCGTCCTCGCGCGTGCGCGCCGATCCGAACACCGTCACCTTCCGGATCTCCCGATAGGGCGCGAAGGCCTTCGCGGTGAAGCGCATCTCCTTCAAGGTCGAGTTGATCATCTTCAAATCCACCCGGCCGTCGTCTTCCTGTCCAGCCTTCAGCGCGGCGATGATCATCTGACGCACGATGTCCGGACGGCGTATGCCGCCGACGAGCTCAATCAGCTGATCGATGACCTCGTCCGCCTTGTCGTTGTCTTTGGTGAAACGAAGCTGCATGGAAATGCCGGTCATCCGGGGCTCGGAAAACTCCATTTTAGCCAATCCAGCGCCGCGCGGGGCCGAAACCGCCGGGGCAGCCGATTCCCTTGCGGGCGGGTGCGGTGTCGCAAAAAGAGAGATCCCAACTTCCCCAGGCGTCCGCGTGTCGTGATAGGGTAACGGCTCGCGTGCACTCTGACTTGAGCCCCTGAGCGCCCCTCGCGAGGCCCGGGCCAGGGGGGGTCACGGGCTCGAGCGCAGCGGGCGAACCTGGTACAACCGCTATAATGGACGCAATGTGCCGCAGGGAGAGCGACTACCCCGTGCGCGCTTGCGCACGGCGCATCGCGCCCCCACCGCGCACCCCTGGAAGGAGCCCGACGTCACTCGATTCGCTTATGATGAGCTGGAGCACGAGCGCTTGACCCGGGTGTTCGAGCAGACCGGGCGGGTCGATGTCGTGCTCAGCCCCAAGCGCGGGTACCTCCTCAACGCCTTTCTGCGTAACGATCGCAGGCTCCGGGGCTATCAGAGCTTGAATTCGTCGGGCTGGCAGGTGCTGGCGAGCTTCTCGACGGCCGCCTTTCTCACCGCTCGCATCTACCTCTTCCATCGCAAGCTATACGAGGTCTTTCCCTTGGTGGCCATCTATGACCCGGTCGTCGAGGTGAGCCGGAACGAAGAGAGCGTTTGGATCGTCAGCTTTTCCCGCCCGGACGCCGAGCTCGACAACCCGTCCGAGGGCGAGATGGACGCCTGACCCGCGCGACGGCGACGTGCTGCCCTGCACGTAGGCACCACACGGGAGGCGGGCAGAAGGGCTGCCCGCGGCTTGCCAACGTCGCGAGGCGGCATTATATGTACGACGCGAGCATGCAGACCACGAGGATGGCGTGCAGGTGGAGCGTTGGGACAGCCGCCGGGACGGACCGCTCTCCGAAGATGCCCTGCGGGGGAAGCTCGAGCGCCAGGGCTACCGCGTGAGCCGGTACGTGTACCCGCCCGCGACGTATTTCCCGGACCACACTCACGACGTGGACAAGATCGATGCGGTCCTCTCCGGGCGCTTCCGCATGACTGTGCACGGACAGGACGTGATTCTCGGCGCGGGCGACTGCCTGCGGGTGCCGCGGGGCACAGTGCACAGCGCCGAGGTCATCGGCGACGAGCCCGTGGTCAGCCTCGATGCCACGCGGCGTTAAAATAGCGCGGCGTCTGTCGCAGACACGCGAGGCCGTGGCGCGAGCGGTGGAGCCCCGCATATCCCGGGTACCTCTCGGGGAATTCGGGCTCGGACCCTCTCGGCGACCGCGGGCATGGCTTTTCGATCTGAGGGAGAGACACGCTATGCCGACCTACGAGTACGAGTGCGCCAAGTGCGGCAAGACCTTTCAACGTGAAGAGCGGCTCGACGATCACCAGGCGGCGCACCCGCGTTGCCCCGAGTGCGGCGCCGAGAAGGTGCGACAGGTATTCAGCCCCTTCTTCGCGAAGACTTCGAAGAAAAGCTGAGCGCCAAGGCGGAGCAGCATCGCCGGGCGCGCCGGTGCGCTTATCCGGTGATGTGCGGCGGTGTCGCTCCGAGCGCGGAGCGCTCCGCTTCACCGGACGGGTCCGACACCGCGCGGTCCGCGGACGTACGACTGAACACCGACCACCCGTTGTGTGCGCGCGCCACACGCGAAGGCGTTCGACGGACGACTTGCCGCTGTGGGCGCCCTCAAAGCAACAACGAGCTTGCAGCTCTGCGACACGCGGACGTGAGGAGCTGTTCCGATGCCCATTCTCGAGAAAGATCCGTGGCGCATGCAGTACTTCCAAAGCGCGGCATGCCCGGACGATGTCACCATCCCGACGGACGACGAGTACGCGTACAAGCTCTATCCCCAGCATCATTGGATCTATAACAAGCTCCTCATCTGTGAGACCCAGGGCATCGAGTGCGCCCCCCACGGCCTGCCCCCTCCCCGCTTCCCCGTGTTCAGCAAGCCGATCTTCAATCTGCGCGGCATGGGCGTGGGCGGCCGGGTGGTCCAGTCGCTCGAGGACTACGAGCTGCATCACGCGCCCGGACACATGTGGATGCCCATGCTCGAGGGCGAACACGTGAGTACGGACGTGGCCGTGGTCGACGGGGAACCCACCTGGTGGCGGCACAGCACGGCCAGGCCCCTCGGTGACGGCATGTTCGACTACTGGATGGTGGAGGCGGAGTCCCGCACCGCGGTGGAGGACTACTGCAGCGAGTGGCTGCGGCGGCATCTGAAGGGATACTACGGGGTGGTCAACTTCGAGACCATCGGTGCGAGAATCATCGAAGCGCACCTGCGCTTCGCGGATCAATGGCCGGACCTGTACGGAGCGGGCTGGCTCGACAGCGTCATCGAGCTCTACCAGCACAAGCGGTGGCGCTTCGCCGACACGAACCGCCATACAGGATACAGCGTGGTCCTCTTCGGCGGGCACGGTCTGCACTACCCCAGCGTGGAGCGCGCGGCCGTCGCGGCGATCGTCAAGCAGCCCCACATCTCCAGCGTCCAGATCACCTTCCACGAAGACAAGCCGCCGGAAATGCACGCGATGCCGCCGGGAGGGTTCCGGCTGGCCATCGTCAATTGCTGGGACCTGGCGGCCGGCCTGGAAGCGCGTCAGAAGCTCGCGCTCATGTTCTGGTCCACGCAGACGCTGCGCGAAGCGCCCCCGAAACGCATCGCCTGAGACCGCTCCGGCGCTCCCCGCCGAGATCGGACTCGGACTGCTCTTTGATCCTCGGTCTCGCAGCCACGCAGCCGATGCGAGCGCGCAGATGCACCGCGGGGAAGCGGGGTCCGTGGCCGCCGTACCGCGCGCCGTGGCCGGGGGCCTGGGCCTGACCGCGCTCGGTTTGTTCGGGTTGCTTCGACCTGTGGGTGATGGTGGGCGCGACGCTGCTGCTTCTGGTGTTCGCGATGAGCGGGCTTGGGGTCGCTCGTCGCGGGCTCGGGACGCCTTTGGGCTCTCTCCGCGATGTCCTCATTGCGGCGCGTTCCGCCAAGGAGCGCTTTACGCTGGGGCTGCGGGGCCCAGGCGGCGGGCTCGTAGGACCGCAGACCGGGGAGGCACCGGCAACCGTCTCGGTGCGGCACGTCAGGCCGACGGCTCGACGCACGGCGTCGCGCGCTATACCCTCCCTGCATACTCTGTCAGCCGGAGACGGCACACGACATGAGCGGCGCGCCGAACCTCCCCCGCCTCTACGAGCTTATCGAGCTCGAGAGCGTCGACAGCGCTTTCGACGAGGCCGTTCGCCGGGCGAAGCGGGGCGCCGAGGAGGGGACGCTGGTGTGGGCGCGCGTACAGGCCGCGGGGCATGGTCGCCTCGGCCAGCCCTGGCACTCCCAGCGTGGCGACCTCCACTGCGCGCTCGTGCTGCGTCCGGAGTATCCGCGGGAGATTGCCCTGCAGCTCAACTACGTGGCGGCCGTGAGCGCGGGCGTGGCGCTCGCTGCGCTTGTCTCACCCATGATCAGCCTCCACTACCGCTGGCCGAACGACATCCTGCTGAGCGGCGCCAAGGCCGCGGGTCTGCTCCTGAATACGTCCGCGGGCGAGGAGCCTGAATGGCTGGTCCTTGGACTCGCCGTCAACGTCGGCAGCTATCCCCGGACGCGCGACTACTGGGCCACCAGCGTGCACGCGGTCGAGGGGAGTTCCGAGATCACGGAGATTCAGGTGCTCGAGGGGTACGCACGCAGCTTCCTGTCCTGGATCAACCGCTGGGCGAACGAGGGCTTCGAGCCGGTGCGCAAGGCGTGGCTGCAGCGGCGGGACCCGAGCACGCCGCAGGTCGAGCTCAGGCTAGCCTCGGAAACGGTGCGCGGACGATTCGTGGACATCGACGAACGCGGTGACGTGGTAGTCGATCCGCCCGAGGGCGGAAGACGAAAGATCGGCCTGGTGGAATTCTACGGTCTGCCACCCGCGGCCACGCAATGACTCTCCAGCGATGAGAAATGCGGGCCAGGGGCGCCCCCGCGCGACGGCGTCTCCAGGGCGTAGAGCAACGTCAGCGACGGCGGCTCGGGGAGGAAGCCGAAGTCCGAATGCCAGGCCCCGCCGAGACACTGATGCGCTCCTCGTCGGCCTCTTTGCGCACCGCGATGATCTCCGGATGCGCCGGGAGCGGCGCCACGTACGGCACCCGCATCAGCGCTCCGAAGCGTGCGCTGAGCGCGATCTGGGCCTCCGGAGTGAGACACCGGCGGGGCAGGAAGACGACCGACCAGATGGGAAGCAAATGCTGAGGTCTCCGCGCGGAGCGGGCGAAGCCCCGGAGGAGGAGATGCCATGACGAAGGGTTTCGACGACGCCGGCACGACCGGTGTCTTCGCCGTGGAGGCCGGTGGCCCCGCGCGGCTCGTACACGAATATCAGATGGGGGACTATGGTCTGGAACAGGTGCACGAGCTCTTTCAGCTCGGGCGACTGGAGAATTGCTCGGAGGACGATAAGACGCTGCTCGTGCTCGACGCCCACGAGATGCGCGAGCTCAAGGCCATGGCGGACGCCTACAGCTTCGACTACGAGGAGGAGTTCATCGAAATGTGCCACGCGATGGCGCGCTTTGCGGCTGCACATCCCGCGCAACGCTTCGTCTTCATGGCCAACTTCTGAGTGACGTGACCTGCATGCCAGAGGGGTGCGACCGGCATTGGAGGGATGCCCGTACGACTGCTCATGAAACCACGAAGGATACGAAGCGCACGAAGGCTCGTTCTCCCACTCTTCGTGACTTTCGTGCTCTTCGTGGTTGATATGCGGCCGGTCGGCGGTCTCGGCGACAAAGCGCAGGGGCAAAGTCACCGAACCGGCTTTCGGCCGATCCAGTGGGTCAGCGGCTCCCGGACAGTCGGTGAGTCGTTGGTCGCGATGGTCTCGAAATCCTGGAACAGTTCGGCCAGCTCGCCGCGGCGCAGCGCGTAAGCGGGATTGAAATCCGGCTTGTCGGCGAGAGCGTTCACGTTGAAGGTCTCGTAGATCATCAACCCGCCGGGGCTCAGGCTGCGTCTCAGCGCCGGCACGAGGTCGCGGTCCAGAAATTTCACTACCAGCACCAGGTCAAAGCGACCGGGCGGCGGTCTGAACCGGTCGAGATCCACCGCCAGCCAGTGGACACTCAGCCCGCGCGCACGGGCCTGCTCACGCCCGTAGCGCAGTGCCCGGAGACTGCCGTCGGCGGCGAACACCTCGAAACCCAGGCCCGCCAGGTAGAGCGCGTTGTGACCTACCCCGCAGGCTACGTCCAGCGCCAGGCCGGAACCCGTCAGGAGCCGGCGGTAGGCCACGAGCAGCGGAGTGGGGGCGAATTCGGGGTTGGGGTTGCCCCTGGCGTACTTGCGCTCCCAGCGCTCGATGTCGGCGCGCATCAGGGGGATTCGTGCTCTGGATTCGGGGCCTTGAGCCGCTTTCACGTGCCCTAGAAAAAGCGGTTGACCGGGCTTTCGTCGCCGTGCATTTTCTCGGTCACGTGCTCCAGGAACTGGTACTGCACGGTCGGCAAGCCGAGTTCCTCCGTCAGACGAGCGGCACGTCCTTCCCGGGCCAGCCCGTCTCACGAATCATCACAATGACAGACAACGTCCAGCGCACCAAGCCGTCGGTGTCGCTGAGGAACTGCCCGACGAGCTGGGCCCCGGCCGCAGCCGTCTGCTGGTCGACCTCGGTGGGCTGAAAGCCGTCGTTCTCGTTCAGGGCGTTGACGACGGAGAGCACCGGCTCCGGCGTGGGTAGCTCGCCGGTCGGATTGATGCGCACCGAGCTGAGATCCGAGACCGCCACCTTACGCGGCCAGTCGGTCTTCTCGGTCGTTACCTCGACCAGCGGAAGTCCAAAGGCGCGATGCGGCGTCCGTTCGGGGTCGGCCCCACCGCGACCGGTGTCGGCCGATGCTTGAAGTAGAGGCGGGCCCGATCGAGGGTCGTGCTGACCACCGCGAATGTAGGCGGCCGCCAAGTTGGCCCGGCGGCTCGGCTCTCCCCGCCGCCCGCCCCGGGGCGGAAGGCAGGCGGCGGCCCGCTAACTTTAGCACGGGAGCGCACCCGCGGGGTCGCCGCATGCGCGCTATGGGGCCCTCGCCCCCAGGCCGGCCGCGGGCGGTGACCTCGGCCAGGATCGCGTCGAGGTGATGGAGCACGATGGAGCAGCGCGCCTCGCTCCGCGGACCCCACCCCTCCCGGAACCCCTCCCTGCACGCAGCACAGCACGCTCGCCCCACCGGTGACCGGCCTGCAACTTCCGCAGCCGGTCAACCGCCCCGGGACGATCGCCGTCCACGAAAAACCGGGGTGGCTTCGGGCCCTGCGGGGCAGCACGGCGTTGGCGCTGACCCCGGCGTGAGCTAGAATTTCGGTTCCTCCCCGGATCCACGATGCGCTGCTCGGCGGCGTCCACTTGTCTCAACCCCGGAACGGAGCACCGCATGATCAAGCGAAGACGTTTCGTGAAACTGTGCGCCTCCTTCGCCGCTGCCGTCAGCGCGAGTCCTCGGCTGCTCGCTCAGGACGGCGGCACGCTGCAACACTTCGAGCGCGTGAAGTTGGTGAACACGAGAGGCCGGGTGATCAGCCCGAATGACCTCGACGTCGGCACCAACTACGTCTTTCACTATCCCTACGTGTGCACCCCGTGCTTTCTGCTCAACGTCGGGCAGCCCGTACGCGGCGGCGCCACGCTGGAGACAAAGAGCGGGCACCGCTACCGGTGGCGCGGCGGCGTGGGGCCCCAGCACTCCATCGTCGCATTCTCGGCCATCTGCGCCCACAAAATGACGCACCCGTCGCCTACGGTCAGCTTCATCAACTACCGGCACCAGCCGACGCGCTTCATGGACAGCGACGAGCGCACGGCGCAGCAGGCCAAGATCATCTACTGCTGCTCCGAGAAGAGCGTCTACGACGTCACCGGCGGTGGGCGCGTTCTGGGAGGGCCGGCACCTCAACCGCTCGCGGCCGTCCTTTTGGATTACGAGCCCTCGGAAGGCGCCCTCTACGCCAAGGGCACGTACGGGGGGGACATGTTCGAGGAATTCTTCGACAAGTTCACGGAGCGCCTGCAGCTCGAGTATCTGGTGACGGATGTAAGCCGGCGGATCGCAGGCACGAGCGCCGTCGAGCCACTCGCCGACTTCTCCGAGAACCAAGTGCTTTGCTAAACCCGCATCTCTCACCGGTGCACGTCACGGGGCGCGGAGGGAATCGTTGATGAGGGAGGCCACCCTGGCGTGGCCCATGTCAGATGCCATGCCGAGCGGCGTTCGCCCCTCCAGATCGGTCGACGCAGGGTTTGCACCGTGCTCGAGCAGGGCACGCACGATGGCAGTGCTGCCAAGGGCCGCCGCATAGTGCAGCGCCGTAGCGCCGTTCTCGTTTCTGGCGTTCACCTCGATCGCGCCCGACTCGAGCAGAGCGGACACGGCAGCGGCCCGCGTCTCGAAGGCTGCACGCATCAAAGGCGTCCAGCCGTAGACGTCGCGTGCGTTCGGATCGGCGCCTTGACTCAGCAGCAGCCGAACGGCCGATTCATGGCCCTTGGCCGACGCGACCATCAGCGCGGTCCAGCCGTTGCTGCCGCTCGCGTTGGCTTCCGCGCCGTGGGATAGCAGCAGGCCCAAGGTCCGGGGGTCGCCCTCGATGGCAGCGTACATGAGAGCGGTGCCGCCGTTGTCATTGGCGGCATTGACATCGGCGCCCGCCTCGATGAGCGTTCGCACCAGGCGGTGTCGACCGTGCCTCGCGGCGAGCATGAGCGCGGTCTTGCCGAGGTCGGTGCGCAGGTTGACATCGGCCCCGTGCGCGGCCAGCCGCTCCACGGCATCCAGATCCGCGACGCCCAGCGCGGCAACGAACTGGTCGTCCACCCCGGCCCGCAGCGGGGTTGCCAAGAGCGCAGCCAGCAGGCCCACCGCCGCCGCGCGCGGGATTCCGTTCATGCCCATCCGGTATCGTCCCCGAGGGTGGTAGAGCTTGGAGATTATTCTTACCCCGAGGTGTGCGTGCAAGCCGACGCGTCGTCAGCTTCGCGAGGGCTTGCCGCGTCTCGTGCGACCGATGGTGTGGTACTCGGTCCGCATCACGCCCTCGCGCAGCTCGTAGTGCTCCACGACCTCCGCGAGCGCTGCGCGCGCGTCGTAGCGAGCCGTCAGGCGAATCAACGAGTCGTGCTGGATAGCGTCGCGAAGGAGATCGTCGAAGCCCGCACGTTGCTCCTCTGTCAGTGGGTGCTGCTGCGAGTGGATGACGTTGAAATCCTGATCCCCGAAGAACCAGCACAGGCGCCGTTGCTGCGCGAGTAGCTTCAGCGTCTCGAAGTGGGTCGTGACTCCGCCCGGCGTGAGGAGAATCTCGCTCGCCAGTGGATCGTCGGGCAGCGTGAAGACCTCGAGGCGTAGCATGACCACGGCGGCGTTCGGATTCTCGATGAGATCCGCCTCCATGCTCACCTGCAACGAACGCGTCGCCTTGCTGAGCACCCGGCGATCCCGCTTGCACTCCGGCTCGGCGACCTGGACGAAGAGCGCTGCCTCCCAGGCGTCGCCACCGAACCTGACCGGTACGCAGGTGGCGGAGGCGCCGGAGGCGCGCATACCCTGGCGCACCGCTTCCGGGAAACGTTGGCCCTGCGAGCTCTCCACGGTCACCATAGATCCATCAAGAAAACGGTTCTTCGCGGATTTCCGGGAAGGCGTGCTGATGCGCGCCGCCGGAAATCCGCGAATAACAAAAAACACCCCTCGCCGTGCGGAGCGAGGGGTGCCTTTTCTTGCGCGCGCGCCGAGCCTGCGGCGTCCCGAACGCTCAGGTGGGCCGCGCGGCCGCGCCTCCGGCGGGGGCCCTTTCCACTGCCTCTCTGGGCCTTGCCTGACTCTTGACTTCTTCGTACCACAGACTGTGGTGCTGTTTGGCGAAGCTCTCGTCGACGTAGCCTTTGGACATGCCCTCGTAGACGCCTTCAACCCCGACGGTGCCGAGGTAGATGTGCCCGAGCATGAAAAAGACCCAAGCGACGGCGCCGGCTGCGTGAATCATGTTGGCGAGCTGCATGGTCTCGCGGGCCTGACCGAAATTCGGGAAGTCGAGGATGAAGCCGGTGACCACCACGGCCAGCCCGATGGTCAGCATGATCCAGTACGCGATGATCTTCTGCCCGATGTTCACCTTGCCGGCCGGCGGATGGCGCTTCGGATTGAAGTATCCGCCGCCCTGCTTGACCCACTCCCAGTCACCCTTGCCGGGCAGGTTGTGGCGGAAGGCTACGATGAGGGTTATCACCACGCCGATGGTGAACAGCGGCCCCAGGTAGTTGTGCACCGACATGGAGAAGCCGGCCCAGCCGGCGAATCCGCCGGGCCCGAGCAACGGGATCAGCACCGCGCGCCCGAACAGCAGGCTCAGGCCGGTAACCGCGAGCACGATGAACAATATGGCCGTATACCAGTGCAGCACTCGCTCCCACAGCGCCCAACGCGGCACCACCCTGCCCGAGCGGCCCCCCTCGAGGCGCACCGGACCCCGAAACGCGAAGAAGAGCAGAATCGCGATGATCACGCCAAACAGGACCCAGCCGCCGATGCTGGCGATGGGGCCGTTGCGCACCTGGCGCCAGTTCTGCCCGCCGTTCTGCACCAGCACGGCGGTCTCCTGGCCCTGCACCGCCGTGTAGCCCTGATTGCCCTCGCGCACCGCGCGCCAGTACTGGGCGCGCGGATTGACGTCCTCCGTGAACTGCGCCTGCGCAGTCTGGAAGCTGGCATATACGTAGCCGAGCAGGGGCAGCACCATGGCGGCGAGGAGGATGCCCAGGACGCTCCACAACATCAGGCGCTTGTGATGTCCGGCGCGCATGCGTCGCTGCGATTGTTCGTGGTGGGTAGCCATCACCTCGTTCTCCTTCTCCGTTCCGTCTCCGACGGCTCAGCGATCCGTCTGGTTGTAGGCCAAGCGGTCGCGGAGTTGGCTGAGCTGCTGCTGCGTGCGCTGCCGCTCCTGCTTGTAGGCCCCTTCCGGCTTCCAGGGGTCCTGGATCCGGTTCGTGTTGGCTTCGCGGCCGCAACCGGACAGGGCCACGAAAAACAGCATCGACACGATCACCATCATCCGAGCCATCATGATCGTCCCTCGCTATGAGTCAGCGCCTCCCCTATGCCGGGCCGCCCGACCGCCCGAGAGGTCCTCGGGGACCAGCCGGCCCCCCTGATGGGTCACCGATCCGTTTGCACCAGCTCGAAGCGCTTCTGCAGCGACTCCTCGCGCGCGCTGGCCTGCTGCTCGAGCAAGGGGTCGGATTTGCCCTTGTACTCGCCCGGCTGATGGACGGTCACCTCATTGGTTTCGTAACAGCCGCCCAATGCCAGCAGCACGGCCGCGAGGGCGGCACACATCCCCCCTGTCTTGATGGACATGGGCGCGACTCCTTTATTGCCGACGAAATGGTAACCGGCGCATGAACGGCGCATCGGGGCGAGGGAGGATCGTGTCCGATCCTCCCTCAGTGGCCCGGTCATCCGGCCGTTCCGTAGGCCGTCTCCCAGCCCCAGGTCTGGGGCCGGCCGCCGCGTTTGAGGACGCGCTGGCGGTAGATGTCCGCCACCATGTCGCCGTCGCCTCCCAGCAATGCCTTGGTCGCGCACATCTCCGCGCACATGGGCAGCTTGCCCTCGGCGATGCGGTTGCGGCCGTACTTCTCGTACTCGGCGTCGGAGTTGTCGGCCAGCGGTCCGCCGGCGCAGAAGGTGCACTTGTCCATCTTGCCGCGGACGCCGAAGGCCTCCTGCTGCGGGTACTGCGGCGCCCCGAACGGACAGGCGTAGAAGCAGTAGCCGCACCCGATGCACAGATCCTTGTCGTGCAAAACGATGCCGTCCTCGGTGGTGTAGAAGCAGTCCACCGGACAGACGGCGGCGCACGGCGCATCGGTACAGTGCATGCACGCCACGGAGATGGACTTCTCGCCGGGCATGCCGTCATTGAGGGTTACGACCCGCCGCCGGTTCACGCCCCACGGCACCTCGTTCTCGTTCTTGCACGCGGTTACGCAGGCGTTGCACTCAATGCAGCGGTCCGCGTCGCACAAAAATTTCATTCGGGCCATGATGCATTTCCTCCTAGGCCTTTCTGATCTGGCAGAGGGTCGCCTTCGTCTCTTGCATCTGGGTCACGGAGTCGTACCCGTAGGTCGTTGCCGTGTTGCAGGCCTCGCCACGCACGTAGGGCGCCGTGCCCTCCGGATAGTGGGGCTCCAGGTCTTTGCCCTGGAACCAACCGCCGAAGTGGAACGGGGTCCAGATGACGCCTCGACCCACGCGCGGGGTGACCATCGCGCGGACCAGGATCTTGCCCTCGTTGGGTGGCGGCCCATCCAGCCAGACCATGTCGCCGTCCCTGATGCCGCGGTCGTTGGCGTCGGCGGGGTTGATCTCCACGAACATGTGCTGCTGGAGCTCGGCGAGCCACGGGTTGGAGCGCGTCTCCTCGCCGCCGCCCTCGTACTCCGTCAGCCGCCCGCTGATGAATATCAGCGGATAGTCCCCGGAGTAGTCCGTCGACTGGATCGACGCGTACCGGGTCGGCAGCCGCCAGAACGCCTTGCGGTCCTCGTAGGTCGGGTACTTCTGAACGAGGTCGTAGCGCGGGGTGTACAGCGGCTCGCGGTGGACGGGGATGGGGTCGGGGAAGGTCCACACGTTGCACCGGGCCTTGGCGTTGCCGAAGGGCGCCGCGCCGTGCTTGATGGCGACCCGCTGGATGCCGCCGGAGAGATCCGTCTTCCAGTTCACGCCGTCCAGCCTGCCCATACCCGCCTGAGAGGGACTGGCGCCGGCCACCCGAGCGATGGTTGCCAGCTCCTCCTCGGTCAGGTCGCTGTCCCAGCCGAGCTGGCGCAGCAAACCGAAGGTGAACTCCGGATGCCCGTCCTTGATCTCGGAGCCCACGGGATGGGAGTCCTCGGCCAGCAGCGACACGCCGTTGCGCTCCACGCCGAAGCGGGCGCGGAAGCACAGACCGCCTTCCGCCACCGGCTTGCTCGGGTCGTAGAGGACGGGCGTCCCCGGGTGCTTCATCTCCGCGGTACCCCAGCACGGCCACGGCAGACCGTAGTACTCGCCGTCCGCGGGACCGCCCTCGGCCCGAAGCGTGGTGGTGTTGAAGGTGTGCTTGTTCTCCAGGTGCGCCTTCAGCCGCTCGGGGCTCTGGCCGGTGTAGCCGATGGTCCAGGTGCCGCGGTTGATCTCGCGCAAGGTGTCCTCGATGGAGGGCTCGTCCGTCGCCGCGTTGACCGCGATGTTCTTGAACATCTGGTCGGCGAAGCCGAGCTTCTTGGCGAGCTTGTACAGCACCGTGTGGTCGGGCAGCGACTCCCACACCGGGTCGACCACCTTCTCGCGCCACTGCAGCGAGCGGTTGGATGCGGTCACCGACCCGTAGGTCTCGAACTGGGTGCAGGTCGGCAGCAGGTACACGCCGTCGGTCTTGCCGGCCTCCACGGCCAGCACGCCCAGGTGCGTGGGGTAGGGATCCGAGATCACGACCAGGTCCACCTGCGCCAGCGCGTCGCGCATCTCCACGCCGCGGGTCTGGCTGTTGACGGCGTGGCCCTGGAAGAACACGGCGTGGACGCTGTCGCGCTGCGACAGATTGGCCTTGTCCTCGCTGATGCCGTCGATCCAGCGCGACACGGGCATGCCGGGGATGTTCATGGTGTAGGCCATCTTGCCGCCGCCGGCATCGTACTGCTGGGACGTGTCGAAGCGGCCCCTGAGCCACTGGTAGTCCACGTCCCAGACGCGCGCCCAGTGCTTCCACGCGCCGTCCGAGAGACCGTAGTAGCCGGGCAGCGTGTGGCAGTTCGGGCCGACGTCGGTCGCGCCCTGCACGTTGTCGTGGCCGCGGAAGATGTTGGCGCCGCCGCCCGACATGCCGATGTTGCCGAGCGCGAGCTGGAACACGCAGTACGCACGGGTGTTGTTGTTGCCGATGTGATGCTGGGTGCCCCCCATGCACCAGACGATGGTGCCGGGCCGATTCTCGGCCATGGTCTGGGCCACCTTGCGCATCAGATCCGGCTTCACGCCCACCACGTCCTCGACCACATCCGGCGTCCAGTTCGCGACCTCCTCACGCACGTCGTCCATCCCGTAGACGCGCTGGCGGATGTACTGGCGGTCCTCCCAGCCGTTCTCGAAGACGTGCCACAGCAGACCCCACATGAGCGCGACGTCGCTGCCGGGGCGGATGCGCACGTAGATGTCGGCGTGCGCCGCTGTACGGGTGAAGCGCGGATCCACGACGATCATCTTGCCGCCGTTCTCCTTCCCCCGCAGGATGTGCTGCATGGCCACGGGGTGCGCCTCGGCCGCATTGCTGCCGATGAAGAACATCGAGCGGCTGTTGTGGATGTCGTTGTAGGAGTTGGTCATCGCGCCGTAGCCCCAGGTGTTGGCTACGCCGGCGACCGTGGTCGAGTGGCAGATGCGCGCCTGGTGGTCGACGTTGTTGGTGCCCCAGAAGGCGGCGAACTTGCGCTGCAGGTACGAGCCCTCGTTGCTCGATTTGGACGACCCGCACCACCACACCGAGTCCGGACCGGAACGCTCGCGGATGTCGAGCAGGACGTTGCCGATCTCGTCGATGGCCTGGTCCCACGAGACCTGCTTCCACTTGCCGCCCGTGAGCTTCATCGGGTACTTGACGCGCTTGTGCCCGCTGCCGTGCTCGCGCACGGACGCGCCCTTGGCGCAGTGCGAGCCCAGGTTGAACGGTGAAGCGAAATCGGGCTCCTGGCCCGTCCACACGCCGTTCTGCACCTCCGCGATCACGCCGCATCCCACCGAGCAGTGGGTGCAGACGCTGCGTTTGATGACGGTCTCCACGCCGGCCTTGGGGCTGGTGGCGCTGGCGCGCGCCTTGCGCATCATGCCCGCAGGCAGCGCGCTCGCAGCGGCCGCGCCGCCGAGGGTCAGCCCGGAGCGGCGCAGGAAGGCACGCCGGTCGATGGCGTCACGCGGAGGGTCCACGAATACCGATCGCACCCCTCCCGCGTCGGCACCCTGCTTTCTGATCAACTTCATCGTTGAGCCTCCTGTTCTCGATTCGGCTGCACCGATTCACGGACCCCGTCGGAGGCCAGTCAGAACCGAGCCTTCTCGTAATAAGTCCGGATGTGGGGTGTGACGTGGTAGCCCTTGGCCTCGGGGGTCTGGGCCTGGTCCTGCGGGGCCGGCTCGACACCGGCGACCGCGCCCCCGGCTACCGCCGCCGCGGTGCCGGCGCCCCCGATGAGGGCTACGTTCTTGAGAAAACCGCGGCGTCCTTTTTGCACGGCCGTCGTACGCTTTTTCATGATTCGCCTCCTCGATGCGAACACGAGCTTTTCATACCTGCATGGCCAGGTACTGCTTCTCGAGCCTGAGAAACCGTTCTCCGAATTCACCGACGGCACGATAGAAGCGCGCCGTCTCGGCCTTCTTGAGATCCTGGAAAAAGAGCTCCATCCATGTCGCCAGGTGATTGTGAAAAAATCGCGCCTGTGTGTCGAAGTCGATCTCGTCATTGCTCGCGATGATCAACCCCATCGTCTCCAGCAATGCGGCGGCATGGTCCTCCGGCTCTTTGACCTCGTCCTGGCGCTCGAACCCGAGCTGCGCCAGATCCCTGCGCAGATACACGAGCGGCTGATCCATGAGCAGTCCGGTCAAATACCAGGACGCGTACGGAATCAGCTCCCCGTGCCCCACGCCGATGAAGAGATCGTGATACTCGTCGTCGAGCGCCTCCACCTCTGCACGTTGGCCCGCCAGCCGGAGCGTCTCCCACGCCGCGGCCATCTCGCCGTCCTCTCCCTCCCCGGGCGAGGGGATCTGCCTCAGCAGATCCAATACGTTTCGTGTCGGCGGCCTCGCCAACAGCGCGCCCAGCAACCGGTACACGTCGGCGCGGATCGCGTCATCCGGGGCCGCGCCCATGGCTCCCTCTCTCCGTAGCCGGCGCGGCCGGACTCGCGGGCCGTTCATATACGCTCAGCAATAAACGCGCCAACTTCGGCCACGTGAAAAGCGGAACGAAAACCCAAAGACTGGTAAGAAACCCCGCTGGTGAGCTCATCGAACCTCGGAGAATGGGACAAAAAGTCTCAAACTGCCTCATCCTGCACCATCGTGCCGGCTCACTTGCGGGTGGGGTCGATCAGACCCCCCTCGCGCGCGAACATGTCCTTCACCCGGCAGTCCTCGCACATCTCGAGCCGCCGCAGCGCTTCCGGCTTCTGGAACATCCAGTGCCCCTGAAGCTTCTCGCGCATGCGCGACATGACGCTCTGAGTGGCGAAGGGCTTGCCGCATACCACGCACTGGAACGGCTCCTCCTGCTTGAGGAGGCGCCGCGCCATGCGCTTCTCCGGGTCATAGAGGATTCGCGGGCTGGGCGCGATGGCGTCCTCCGGGCAGGCGGCCTCGCACAGCCCGCACTGCACGCAGTTCCATTCGATGAAACGCAGCGCCGGGGTCTCTTCCCCGGGCTCCAGCGCGGCCGCGGGGCACACCGACACGCAGGCCATGCACAGCGTGCAGGCGTCGTGGTCGAATCGCACCTCTCCGAAGGGCGCGCCCCGCGGCAGCGGGGCCGCTGCCACGGGCGCGGGAGCGTGCGCGTAGAGGTGGTCGATGGCGAGACGCAAGGTGGTCCGCTTCTCGTCCAGCGCCGCGAAACCCGCGGGTGGCGGCGCGGGAGTGCCCGCCAGCGCGTGCAGCTCCCTCAGCGCCCGGGACGGATCCGCCGCGCACACCAGCCGCAGCCGCTCACCCGAGTGACCCATCCCCTGCAGAAGGGCACGTGCATAACCCAGCTGGCGCTCGAGCTCCGCTCGCGCGCTGGGCGGCGTCGAGGGGGGTGCGAGCAGGATCACTTCGCTGGCGCCGTAGGCGAGCACCGACAACCAGGCGTCCATACCCACGCCGCCGATTTCCTCCACCTCGAACGGCAGCAGTCGTTCGGGCATAGCAGGCCCGATCTCCGCCATCCAGGCACGCCCCTCACCGCCGTCGTGAAACAGCAGCGACCCGCGCGTGCCGCCGCGCTCGCGGTAAGTCGCGAGCAGGGCGCGCACTTCGGCCAGGAGATCGCTCACCTGCGGATAGGTGTACGTGATGGCGCCCGTCGGACAGGCGGTCGCGCAGCTGCCACCGCCCTGGCACAGATACGGATCGACCTCGATGCGTTCGGCCAGCGACGTGATGGCTCCCGTCGGACACGCGTCCAGGCAACGGTTGCAGCCGTTCAGCCCGCTCGCCGCGTGGGCGCAGATATCGGCATCGTAGTGGAAGAACTTCGGCTTCTCGAACTCGCCCACCAGCTCGGGGATCTCGGCCAGAGCGCGATAGAGCGCATCGGCGTCGCGTCCCGGCGCGTAGTAGCCCGGGGGCGGCACCTCGTGGCGAATGTGTGGTGTGCGCGAGAGATCGAGGACCAGGTCGAAACGCTCCCGGCCCTCCCCTGCCGCCCTGGCCAGGTCCACGGGCTCGTCGCCCACTGCGACCGTGGCGCTGAACGCCCCGAGGTGTCCGGTGAGCTCCACCAGCTTCGCGCGCACGACTTGGATGGAATGGGCCCCCTCGCCTGCACCCGGTGACGTCTTCGTCGATCCGTCCGCGTCGGTGGCGAGCACCGTGCACCGCAGGCGATCGGCCAGCGCCTCCGCCTGCGAACGGGCGTAGGGCTCGGGCCCGATGACAAGCAGGCTCCCGCTGGATTGATACGAGACCAGCGAGGTCGGCACGCGCCCCGAGACTTGCGCCGCCCCGAGCGCCGCGGCGCGCGCCTGACCGTCCGCCGTCTCGGTGGGCAGGTGGAAACCGAGGCGCGCCGCCATCCCCTGCGCCGAGGGCGGCGGCTGGGACTCGAGCGGGCTAGGCTGAGCCGGTCTCGTCACCCTGTTCTCCTTCGCGTTGCTCACTGGCCGCGCGCTGCGGGCGGCGATCGCCCGCCCCGGCCGAGCCGGGGTCGGCCTGGTGCTCGCCCCGGGCCTCAGCGGGCTGTTCGGCCTCGCCCTCCCCGGGCCGCGCGGAATCGGAACGCGACTGCGCTTTCTCCGCCTCGCGTTTCATCGCGTAGCGCATGTCGGACGTGATGACGTCACCCAACGCATGGAATGCGCGGTAATCCTCCGCGTAGTCGTCGAGGCCGTCGACCACATTGAATTTGGCGCTCGTGAACAGCTTCCGCAGCGCCTGGCGGCGCAGGGTCTCGCTGACCCGCGGTGATAGAAAATCGGCGTAGCTGCTGGTCTCGTCCAGCGAGTCGAGAGGCGGCAGATCGGCGTCCGTCTTCTGCGCTCGCGCCTCATCAGCCGGCACCCCCGTTGCGGGAGGGGCGCCCATACCCTCTTCGGCCGCCTCGGAGGCCGAGGGCCGGCCCTCGCGCGCCGCACGTTTGCGGCGCAGCCACCGCCCGACGAAGCTCTCTTCCCCGCGCTCGGGAGTCGCGTCCGCCGCCGGGGGTCGGTTATTCCGGCGGCTTGTCACCGAGTATCTCCTTGGCCCAGTCCTTGCGTTTGCGCTTCTTGGGTGGCGCAGGCTTGTAGTTCTCGACGACGTAGCGTTCCAGGCGCTGGTAGATTTCCGGCGGGATGGAAACGGCGAAAACCTCGTCGTCCGCCTCCACGTGAGCGCCGGCCTCGTCGTAGTCGGCGGTGACCCGCACCGGTGCCAGCGCGCCGCCGTCGTCCACCTGGCATATGATGTAGAGGGAAGGCTTGCTGCCGACGAGGTTGTACCAGTAGCTTTCGGCGTTGCCCCGAGCCAGGTCGAGCACGAATCCCGGCCACAGCTGCTGCTCGCGATCCGCGCCCACGTGAACGACCACGGGTTCGGACCCCTCACCGACACTCTCGCCGGCGACGACACCGACGGCCTCCCACTGGGGAACGGACCAGCCGCGGTGACGGATCTGCCGTCGCTCCATCACGACGGACACGCTGAAGCGGTAATCCCTCAGGTTCGGTTCTCGTTTCGACGGCATCGTCGATGCTCCCCCGATGCTCCCCCACCCGCTATGCGCATTGTAAGAGCAAATCCGGCCGGCGGCTCAAACGGCCGGCGGCGAGCCGCGGGCCCCGCCGCTGGCCGCCCGCGGTGCACAAGCCACCGCCCGGGCGCTGCGTGAACAACGCCGGATGCTTATATACTACACCGCTGGCCACTCCCTCCGGGTGCCGGCTCCGCCCGCCGGGCGCAACGAGTCGGATCAGGGGCGCCAGCAACGGACGATACGGTGAGTCGCTTCCAGGTCAAGAAAGCCACCTCCGAGCGAGGCAGCGGAGCCTCGCCCGCAGCCGAGCCGGCGCAGGGACGGCGTTTTATGAGCGTCAAGCAGGTGGCCGAGTACCTGCAAATCAACGAGAAGAAGGTCTATGCACTCGCCAGCGAAGGGATCCTGCCCGGCACCAAGATCACCGGAAAGTGGCTGTTCCCTCAGCTACTGGTCGATCAGTGGCTGCTCGAGTCCACCCACGGCGGGCTGCTCACCGACCGCCTGATTCTCGGCGGCAGCGACGACCCGCTGCTGCATCGGGTCGTGGCGCGCATTGCGGACGGTCAGCGCGCCAAGGCGCTCATCTGCTACACCGGCACCGGCAGCCAGCTCGGGCTGCGGCTTCTGGCCGCACGCCGGGTCGACGCCGCCGCCCTGCACTGGGGCCCCGTGCAGGAGAGCTATCACCGGCACCCGGCGCTGCTCGCGCCCTTCGTGCAGCATCCGCAATGGGTTCTGGTGCGGCTGTTCCACCGCGAACAAGGGCTCCTGCTCGCGCCGTCGTTGGGCGGAGCACGACCGGATGTACGCGGGCTGTTCGATCCGCGCTGGCGCTGGGCGTTCCGCCAGGAGGGGGCCGGCTCGCAGCGATTCCTGAAAGAGATCGCCGCGCAGCACGAGGCGACGCTCGAGGGGCTCCACGTGGTGGCGCACGCTCTCTCCGAGCGCGAGGCCGCGTCATGCCTCGCCATGCAAGAGGCGGACCTGGCGCCGGGTACGCGGAGCGCCGCCCGCGAGTTCGGGCTCGCCTTCCTGCCGATGGGCTGGGAGGCGTTCGACCTCGTTCTCTACCGGGCCGTCTATTTCCGCGCACTCTTTCAGGCGCTGCTCGAGGGGCTCAAGAGCCAGAGCATCCAGGATCTGGCCCGAGCGATGGGAGGCTACCGCTTCAACGAGCTGGGCCGCCTGATCTGGAGCAAGTGAACCTTGCCGCAGAGGAATTTCACCACTGCGTCGAGCGGGCAGAGCGCGGACCCGCATGCATTCGGGAGCACCGGGTCGTTTCGGGGCTTGCGGCGCAGCAGCGCGTGCCGCGGGACCCAGCCTCGCCCCGGGAAATCGCCCATCTCCCGGAAATCCGCGAAGAACCAGAAGTGCCCTGCGCGGCTTGCGTCCTCTGTGGTTAGACGACCTCGTAGCTTAAGGACCCGCACGCCGGACTAGTCCAGCGCGATCTTGTCGTCGATCTTCACTTGCAGCTCGAGCTCCGGGAGGTCCAGCGTCACAGATGCCGAGAGCTTCTCGGAACCCTTCAGCTTGCCGTTCTCTAGCGCATCGCGCACGGCTTTCTCAATTTCACGCTGCGAGGTGACGCCTACTTTCTTGAGAAACTTGCGCAGCTGCAGGTTGAAGGTCTCCTCATTCATGTCTCCCTCTCCTCGAATGGATCAAGCGGTAGCATCCACGTGGCGACTTGTCAGCAAGGCCTCCTCGTCGCTGAGCTCGGGCGTTCGCAGCAGACAGACCTCGAAAGTGCTCCCTTGCCCGAGCACCGAGCCCACCGAAATGTTGCCGCCATAGCGCCGGATCAGGCTGTAGCTGATGGACAAGCCGAGCCCGGTACCACCGCGCCTCGCGGTGAAAAACGGATCGAACACGCGCGCGAGGTGGTCGCTCGGGATGCCCACACCATTGTCGTGAACCCGTATCGAGACCCCCGTGTCGCCTTGATCGCCCGTGGAAAGCTCTATGGTGCCGTCTTTGCCGAGCGCGTGTACTGCGTTCAACAAGAGATTGACGAGTACCTGCTGCAACTCCTGCCGGTCGATGACCACCGTGCCCGTTTCGGAATAGGCGCGCTGCACCGAGACTCCTTTGCTATCCAGCTGGTGGCGAACCAGAACCAGGGTGTCCTCGATGACATCGCGCACGCGCACCTCCTCGAGATGCGAACGCACCACCGAGGAACGCGAGTAGACCAAAAGCTTCTCCACGATGGCTCGAATCCGGTCGACCTGCTCGAAGATCAGCTCCACCTCGGTGCGCACGGGCTCGACGTTCTCACCGAGCTCGTTGCGCAGGATCTCCAGATTACCCTGGATGACGGCCACGGGATTGTTGATCTCGTGCGCGACACCGGCTGTGAGCTGCCCCAGCGCAGCCAGCTTCTCGGCGACGATGAGCTGTCGCTCGGTCTCGCGCAGCAGGTCGATGGTCTCTTGGAGACGAGCGTTCTTCTCGGTGAGCTCACGCGTGCGTTCGTTGACCTTGCTCTCGAGCTTCTCCGCGGCTTCGCGAATCTGCTCGTTGCGGTGTTGGAGCAGGTTCAACATATCGTCGAACTGACGGGCAAGCTGCCCGATCTCGTCGCGCGACACGAGCCGTCCGATACGGCGATCTTCGCCCGCCCGCGTGGCATGAACCACGGCGGCCATGGCCTCGATGGGGCGAAAGATCGAACGCGCTCCCCGCGCGGCGACCAAGACCGCGATGCCTGTGCCCAAGAGCAGCAGTCCTACCAGAACCGCCAACGCCTGGTAGTAGGCGCGCCGAAACGGGGTCTCCAGGAAACCGGTGTAGAGCATCCCCACCCGCTTGCCGTAGACGTCGATAATGGGTTCGTAGCCCGAGATGTACCAATCGTTCACGACGAAGGCGCGATCCACCCATGTGTTGCCGTGCTGGAGCACTCTGTCACGCACCTGCTCCGAGACACGCGTCCCCAGCGCCCGCTCACCCGCTCGCCGCGGCACGTTGGTGCTCACGCGCACGTCATCCAGGAGCACGGTCACCGTACCGATGCTGCCCTCGAGCAGGCTGCCCGGCCCATAGACCAGATCGCGGATGGCGTCCACGAACCCGAAGTTTCGGTTGAGCAAGACACCGCCGTCGAGTAGCGCCACGGTATTGCCCCTGAGACCACGGACCGGATAGGTCGCGCGAACCACCAGAGCGCGATCCTCCACCGTCCGCTCGGTCGGCGCGGTGTGCGGGGTCGCGACGAGCTCGACCCGCGAGCGCTGCACAAGCTCCTGGCTCTCGCGCAGGAGCGCTTCGGGTGGGAACACTTCGACCCCCACGCTTGGAGTACTCCAGTCCGAGGCCTTCTGGATGAGTGGCGAGGGGCGGCTGCTGCCGGAGACGAAGGTCGGGTCTTCGAACAGCCACCGCCCTTTGAGATCGGTCAGGTGCAGAAAATCGAAGCCAGTGGTCTTCTTCAGGGTCTTGAGCTGATTCTGCAGCGTCTCTCCATCACCGGTCTCGAGCGCGGTCTGAAACGTGTAGGAGTTGGCGAGCGTCTCCAGCTCTTGGAGGTAATCGCGTTGGGTGCGGACGAACGCGTCGTGCGCCACCGTGAGATCCGAGTTGACCCGCATCAGGAGCTGGTCGTAGCTGAAGTTGCCGCTCCAATAGATGACGAAACCGATGGTGGCGGGCGCCACCAGCAATACGGGCAGGAACACGAGAAACAGCAGCTTGTAGCGCAAGCTGCTGGTGACGAGCCGTGCGAGCGAGCGGAACATGACCCGAATGCCGATTCGCCCCCCCCGGATCGGGCGCCCTCAGCCCGCGTCCTGACGGCTCCAGGCCTTGAGCTTGCGCTCCAGGGTCTTGCGCGACACGCCCAGGCGGCGCGCCGCCTCGGAACGATTACCCGCCGCGGCGTCGAGGATGCGTAGCATGTGATGCTTCTCCACCTCGGCCAGGGTCCACGCGAGCGGCGGCTGCAAAGGCGAACCCTCGCTCGCGGAGATCCGCCGAGCGCCGTCGCCGGGGAAGCAGTCGCTCGGCAGCTTCCCGAGGAGAAGGGAGCGCTCGATGACATTCTTCAGCTCGCGCACGTTACCGGGCCACGGGTAAGTCTGAAGCTGGACCACGTCATCGTGGGTGAACGGCAGGGCCGGGACACCGAGCTCCTGCGAGAGCGTATTGGAGAAATACTCGGCGAGCGCCGGGATATCGTCCAGACGTTCGCGCACCGGCGGCACGGTGATGGTGACGACGTTCAAGCGGAAGTACAGGTCTTCACGGAAGCGTCCCTGCTCCATCTCCGTGGAGAGCTTACGATTCGTGGCGGTGATCACGCGCACATCGATGGGCATCTCGCGCTCCGCCCCTACGGCCCGGATCTGCTTCTCCTCGATGGCACGCAGGAGCTTCGCTTGCATCGGGAGCGGCATCTCCGCGATCTCGTCGAGGAACAACGTGCCCCCTTGGGCGTACATGAACAGCCCCTCGCGGCTCTGGTGGGCGCCGGTGAAGGCACCCTTCGTGTGTCCGAACAGCTCGCTCTCCAGCAAGTCCGGCGCTATGGAGCCGCAATTGACGGGCACGAACGGACCGGTGCGCCCGCTGAGCGCGTGCACGGCGCGCGCTACCAACTCCTTGCCGGTCCCGGTCTCGCCCTCCACGAGAACGGTGGCCGAGGTTGGAGCCACACGCCGGGCGATGGAGCAAACGTTACGCATGGCGGAGCTGTTGCCGATGATCCCGTCCAGGGTACGCGCGCGCATCTCCCGGCGCAGGAGGAAGTTCTCGCGCGCTATTTGCCGACGCTCCAAGCACCGTTGCACGGCGGAGACCATCTGCTCGAGCCGAAACGGCTTCAGGATGAAGTCGGCGGCCCCGCAGCGCAGGGCGGCGATGGCGGTATCGAGGTCCGCATATGCGGTCATGACGATCACGTCGGTGCGCACCTCGCGCTCGCGCAGCTCGCACAGCCACTCGACACCGGAGCGGCCCGGCAGCCGGATATCCACGATCATCAGGTCAAAATGGCACCGCTGCCGAATAGCCTCGGCGGTCTCGACGCTATCCGCCACCTCCAGCAGGGCGCAGCGCTTCTCCAGCGCGCGCCTCAGGAAGTTGCGCATCCCGGGCTCGTCGTCGACGATGAGAATGGAGGCGTTGTGGACGAGCGCCCGGTCCGCCGGCGCTGCACTCGGCCTCCCGGCGACCTTCTCCGCGGCAGATACCATAGATGCCTCCGCCCCTGCGACCGTAGAAACGGCCGTTAGAGTGTTGACCCTTGGTCAGAGATCAGATATGAGACTCCCGGTCCGTCCATCGCCCTCCGCTTGGGTCAAAATATACCAAGTTTTGCACCCAATCGGATCGTCCGCGGGAGCACGATCCGCGAGCCCGGCCAGTGGGCGGCGAGGTCATCGCCCGGAGAGTCCCGGAAAGTCGCGACATGTCGATGCATGAAGGTGAGTCCGAAGAGCCTCCAAGAGCGCAGATAACGGGAGTGGTGCTCGCGGGAGGACTGGCGCGCCGCATGGGAGGCACCGACAAGGGGCTAGTGCAGGTTGCCGGCAACCCCATGGTGAGCTACATCGTCGGCGCCCTGCGTCCCCAGGTCGGGACCCTGCTCATCAACGCGAATCGCAGCCTCGAGGAGTACGCCCAGCTCGGAGACTGCGAGGTGATCCCCGACATGGTGGGCGATTTCGCCGGCCCGCTGGCGGGCATGGCAAGCGCCATGCAGGCCACGAACACACTGTATCTGGTCACGGTGCCCTGTGACTCGCCCATCGTCGCACCCGATTTCGTGCGGCGCCTCTACGCGGCGCTCATCGAGCACGATGCCGAGATCAGCGTCGCGATGGACGGAGAGCGGATGCAGCCGGTGTTCGCAATGCTCTACTGCGATCTGCTCACCGACCTGCTGGACTATCTGGAGGCCGGGCAGCGTAAGATTGACCGCTGGTATCGGGAGCGGCGCCTAGCGCACACCGATTTCTCCGATCGCGCCGACATGTTCCTGAACATCAATACGCCCGCCGAGCGCGAGCAGATGGAGCGTCTGATGCGCGAGAGGCAAGGGGCCCGTGAGTAAGGACATCCGGGACTGCCCGACGGTCCGTACGGTCCAACGGTGGCAAACATGACTCAGGCAAACCCACAGCGCGCCTTCATGCCCTTGAGCATCGCTGTGCTCACGGTCTCGGACTCGCGCACGGAGAGCTCCGACCGCTCGGGCCGCGCCCTGGTCGATCGGCTGAGCGCCGAGGGACACCGTCTGGCGGAGAAGATCATCGCGCCCGACGACATCTACCGTATACGGGCGGTGGTGTCGCGTTGGATAGCCGACGAGGGCGTACAGGTGATCCTGTGCACCGGGGGCACGGGCGTCACCGGGCGCGACGGCACGCCGGAAGCGATTCAGCCGCTACTGGACAAGCAAATCGAGGGCTTCGGCGAGCTCTTTCGCTACCTCTCGTATGAAGAGATCAGGACGTCTTCCCTGCAATCGCGGGCCCTCGCGGGTGTGGCTAACGGCACCTACATCTTCTGCCTGCCCGGCTCCACCGGGGCCTGCACGACGGCATGGGACAAAATCATTCGTGATCAGCTCGACTACCGCACGCGCCCGTGCAACCTGGTGGAGCTGATGCCGCGGCTTCTGGAGTAGGCGCCGGCGCCGGAATATCAAGAAGCGTTGTGGGATGGGCTGAGCGACTGCACGGCATATACCCGGGAGCCCTCTCAGTCCGGGCGGGCGACTGCCCTCATCGGCGTCCCCCGCATTCCTCGCTGAGCCCTCTATCGCCCAATCGCTCAGGTCTGCGCCAGGAAGGCGCGTACCTCGGCGCAGGTCTCCGCGGGCGCTTCCTCGGGCAAGAAGTGTCCGCAGGGGAGCTCTCGACCACGCACATCGGCGCAGCGCTCGCGCCAGGTCTCGAGCACGTCGAAGTGCCGGTGCATGAGTCCTTCCCGGCCCCACAGTGCCAGCACCGGGCATACCACCACGCGGTTCATGTCCGCCTCGTCGTGCACGAGATCGATGCTCGCCGCCGCGCGGTAGTCCTCGCAGCTCGCATGCACGGCCGCCGGGTCCCGGAAGCAGCGCGTGTACTCCGCGATCGCTTCGGGGGCGAAGGCCGAGAAGTCGGCGCTCCACCGGCGCAGCTTCTCGCGCAGGTAGTATTCCGGGTCCGCCCCGATGAGCGTCTCGGGCAGGCCCCCGGGTTGGATCAGAAAGAACCAGTGGTAGTAGCCGGTGGCGATGGCTTGGTTGACGCTCTTGAACAGTCGGTGGGTGGGCACGATGTCGAGCACGACCAAACGCGTGACCGCCTTGGGGTGATCAAGCGCCATGCGATGCCCGACCCGCCCGCCCCGGTCGTGCCCGACCACCGCGAAGCACTCGAATCCGAGCTCGCGCATCACCTCGACCTGGTCCTGCGCCGTCGCGCGTTTCGAGTAGGTGAGATGCGCCGGGTCGCTCCTCGGCTTGGCGCTGTCGCCGTAGCCGCGAAGGTCCGGCGCGACCACCGTGAACTCCTCGGCCAGCCGTGGTGCAACCTTGTGCCAAATCACGTGCGTCTGCGGGTACCCGTGCAGAAGCAGCACCGGTGGACCGTCACCGCCCACGGCGAGATTGATCTCGGCGCCGCTGGTGGCAATGCGCTTGTGCTCGAACCCCTCGAACATGGCCGTGCCCCCCTCACCGACGGATATCTTTCACCACGGAGGACACAGAGGACACGGAGGAAAGACACCGGGAGGAACACAGAGAGTCGAGTGTTCAACGTGCCGCGCAGATGAGCCCACGTGAATCGTATCCTCTCTTGTCGAACTTTCCTCTGTGTAATCCTCTGTGCCCTCCGTGGTTCAATTTTTGTCAAAGTATCCGTCAGGTTTGCAGGTCGGGGAGGTCGTAGTAGAGATCCAGCGACTCCGGGTTCGCGAGCGCCTCGCGATTCTTGACGGGCTCCCCGTGGATGATATTGCGTACCGCAATCTCTGCAATCTTGTTGTTCTTGGTGCGCGGGATATCGGCGATCTGGATGATCCTCGCAGGAACGTGACGGGGCGAAGCGTTCCTCCGGATCTGCGTCTTTATCTTGTCGACGAGCGCCTCGTCGAGCTCCAACCCCTCGCGCAGCTTGACGAACAGCACCACGCGCACATCGTTGTTCCAGTCCTGGCCGACGACCAGGCTCTCCACGATCTCGTCGAGCTGCTCCACCTGACGGTAAATCTCCGCCGTGCCGATCCGTACACCGCCGGGATTGAGCACCGAATCGGAGCGCCCGTACATGATTATCCCGTCGTGGGGGGTGAGCTTCACGAAGTCGCCATGGCACCAAACCCCGGGATACTTTTCGAAATACGCGGCACGGTATTTCCGGTCCTCGGGGTCTTTCCAGAAGCCGATCGGCATGGACGGGAACGGCGCGGTGCACACGAGCTCCCCTTTCTGGTTGCGCACCGCATGACCGTCTTCGTCGAAAATTTCGACCCTCATGCCAAGGCCGCGGCACTGGATCTCGCCCCGGTACACGGGCAGGATCGGGCAGCCCAGCATGAAGCAAGAGATGAGATCCGTGCCGCCCGAGATGGAAGCCAGCAGAATGTCCTCCTTGACGCTTTCGTACACGAAATCGAAGCTCTCGGGCACCAGCGGCGACCCGGTCGAGAGCATCGCCCTGACCATGGACAGGTCGTGGGACCGCCGGGGTACGAGCCCGGCCTTCTTCACCGCGTCGATGTACTTCGCGGAGGCACCGAAGACCGTCATGCCGGTATCGTCGGCGAAATCGAAGAGCACGTTGCCGTCCGGATAGAACGGCGATCCGTCGTAGAGCAGCAGGGTGGCTTGCGCTGCGAGCCCGGAGGCGAGCCAGTTCCACATCATCCAGCCGCACGTGGTGAAGTAAAAGAGCCGGTTACCCCGCTTGATGTCCGTGTGCAACAAGTGCTCTTTCATGTGTTGGATGAGCGTCCCTCCCGCCCCGTGCACGATGCACTTGGGAGCGCCGGTCGTGCCCGACGAGTACAGGATGTACAGGGGATGGTTGAAGGGAAGACGCTCGAAGCGGATCTCGGCGGGTGCGTGTGGAGCAAGAAAGTCATTCAAAGGCGTGGCTTTGTCGATCCCGAGGTCATCGGACGCATCGCTCGCGTACGGAACGATGATCACCTTCTCCAACGTGGGCAGCTCCCGTACGATCTCGATGAGGCGGTCCCGCAGCGGAAACGTCTTGCCGTTGTAGAAGTAGCCGTCGGTAGCGAAGAGCACCTTGGGCTCGATCTGCCCGAAGCGATCGAGCACGCCGCGCACGCCGAAATCCGGCGAGCACGACGAGTAAATGGCGCCGATGCTGGTCGTGGCCAGCATCGCCGTGATGGTTTCGGGCATATTGGGCATGTAAGCGGCTACCCGATCGCGTCGGTCGACGCCGGCGGCGCGCAGGGCCTGCGCGTAGCGTGAGACTTGTTCGTAGAGCTCGACGAAGGTCAGCGACCGGCGCACCTTGTCCTCGCCGCGAAAGACAAGAGCCTCGGCGCCGTCGCGCCGGCGCAGGAGATTCTCCGCGAAGTTCAGCCGCGCATCGGGGAACCATCTCGCCCCCGGCATCTTGTCTCCATGCTGAAGCACCGTGTCGCCGCGCGTCTCGGCGATGATATCGCCGAAATCCCACATCGCCGTCCAGAAATCTTCGGGGTGCTCGATGGACCAGTGGTAAAGCCCGGTGTAATCGCTCACATCGAGCCCCCGCGTCTCGCGCAGGCCGTGCATGAAGCGCGTGATGTTGGCCTCTTCCACGCGCTCGGGCGAGGGCACCCATATTGGTTTGGTCATAGTCTCCTCCCGGATCGCGGCGGCGCGGCATCGGAGACGGCGCTCGGCGCGGCCGCCTCGGCGCGTCACATTCCCGGTAGCACCCGGGCAAACGTATACATTGTCCCGTAAGCGCGCAACCGGTGCAGGGCGCGCTCAGCGCCTGGCGATCGGACGCTTCTGTCCGCGCTCGTCGATGGCCACGAAAGTGAACACGCCCTCGGTCACCCTCTCCACCTTCCCGCTGCGGTGACGTCGCACCCAGGTCTCGATGTGCACGCTGATGGAGGTGTTACCGATCCGCGCGGTCTCGCAGTAGCAGCTTACCTGGTCCCCGACCCAAACAGGGAGGTGGAAGCTCATGGCCTCGATCCCGACCGTGGCGACGCGCCCGCCCGCCTGGTGGTGCGCATAGCTCCCGCCTGCGAGGTCCATCTGGGCGAGCAGCCAGCCGCCGAAGATGTCGCCGTTGGGGTTCGTGTCGGCCGGCATCGCGATGGTGCGCAACATGGCCTCGCCCGTCGGAAGGCCGGCCTGGTCGCGGGTTCCCTCGTTCAGCATCCGTCACCTCCTCTAGAATGTGCAGCGGGCGCCCTGTTCGCCGTGTTCTATCGCGGGTGGATTACCCTTTATCATCGTGGCATTCGGCTCTCGAAACCATACACGGTCCACCGTCCCCAGACGCGCGCCTCGTGGGCCGTACCGGCCGCCGCGCGCCAACGGCCGGGGCCTCGAGGCCACTCGAACCGTTTTCTGCGGAGGAGCTCGCCCATGAGTCGTGCCGATACCAACCCTTACGAGGTGAATCTCGATCGGAACCCGGCCAACTACGCTCCCCTCACGCCGCTCACCTTCATCGAGCGCGCCGCCGCGGTGTACCCGCGGCGTATCGCGGTCGTTCACGGCGATACCCACTATACCTGGGCGCAGACCTACGCGCGCTGCCGGCGTCTGGCGTCGGCGCTGCGCGCTCGGGGCATCGGCGCGGGCGACACGGTGGCGGTACTGGCACCCAACATCCCGGCGATCTACGAGTCCAGCTTCGCAGTGCCGATGGCGGGTGCCGTGCTCAACACGATCAACACCCGACTGGACGCAAACACCGTCGCGTTCGTCCTCGATCACGGTGAAGCCAAAGCTCTGCTCGCGGACAGGGAGTCGTCCGACGTCGTGCGCCAGGCGCTCGACAAGGCGGAGCGCAAGCCGCTGGTCGTCGACGTCGACGACCCGCTGGCCGCGGGCGGAGAACCCGTCGGTGAAATCACCTACGAGGCGTTCCTGGCGGAGGGTGACCCGGGGTTCGCGTGGGAGCCGCCTGCCGACGAGTGGAACGCCATCTCGCTCAACTACACCTCCGGCACCACCGGCAACCCCAAAGGCGTCGTCTACCATCATCGGGGAGCGTATCTCAACGCCCTCAGCAATGCGCTCGGCTGGAACATGGGCCAGCACCCCGTGTACCTGTGGACGTTGCCCATGTTTCACTGCAACGGCTGGTGCTATCCGTGGACCCTGGCGGCGCTGGCCGGCACGAGCATCTGCCTGCGCAGGGTGACAGGTAAGGCCATCTTCGACGCCATCGCGGAGCACGGTGTCACGCATTTTTGCGGCGCTCCCGTCGTCCTCGGCATGGTGCTCAATGCCAAGCCCGAGGAGCGGCGTGCATTCGAGCACACGGTCGACGTCATGACGGCGGCGGCTCCGCCGCCGGCTTCGGTCCTCGAGGCCATGGAGCGCGAGGGCTTCCGGGTGACGCACGTGTACGGCCTGACGGAGACCTACGGCCCCGCGACCATCTGCGCCTGGAAGCCCGAGTGGGACGAGCTGCCGTCCGAAGAGCGGGCCAGGCTCAAAGCGCGCCAGGGCGTGCGCTACCACGTGCTCGACGGCCTCACCGTCATGAACCCCGGGACCATGCAGCCGGTCGCCGCCGACGGGCAGACCATGGGGGAGGTCATGTTTCGCGGCAACATCGTCATGAAGGGTTATCTCAAGGACCCCGATGCCACGACGAAGGCCTTTGCCGGTGGTTGGTATCACTCGGGGGATCTGGGCGTACTGCACCCCGACGGTTATATACAGCTGAAAGACCGCTCCAAGGACATCATCATCTCGGGGGGCGAGAACATCTCATCCATCGAGGTGGAGGATGTCCTCTACCGGCACCCCGCAGTGCTGGAAGCGGCCGTGGTCGCACGGCCCGACGACAAATGGGGAGAAACACCTTGCGCGTTCGTCGCTCTGCGCGACGAGGCGCCCGAGACGACGGCCGAGGACGTCATCGCCTTCTGCAGGGACAGTCTGGCGCACTTCAAGGTACCGAAAACGGTGGTGTTCGGCGCATTGCCCAAAACCTCCACGGGCAAGATCCAGAAGTTCAGGCTGCGGGAAAAGGCGAAGGACCTGTAAAAGGAATCGCGCCTGCGAGGCGCTCTCACAGGCGCGGCTGCGCCTCGAGAGCAAGCCTCTGTGCAAGCGGACTCCCGGTCCGCGAGCGTCGCACGCTTCAAGCGCTCTTGCGCCGCCTCTCGCGCGAGGGCACGTAGACCAGCGCCTCGCCCTCGATGACGATCGTATCACCCACCGTGCATACGGTATCGAGCCGCGCGCGGCTTTTCTCGGAAATGAGCTCGTGCACCGTGACGCGGGCGGTGACGGTGTCGCCCACGCGCACCGGCGCGAGGAAACGCAGGTTCTGGCTGAGATAGATGCAGCCCGGCCCCGGCAGCTTGGTGCCGAGCACGGTAGAGATGAGGCTCGCCGTCAGTTTGCCGTGCACGATGCGTGTCGCGAAGCGCGTGCCCTTCGCGAATTCGTCGTCCAGGTGAAGCGGGTTGGTGTCGCCCGAGACACCCGCAAACATCACGATGTCGGCATCGGTGATTGTCTTGGTGTAGACGTCCGTCATGCCGACGGAGAGATCTTCGAAGTAATGACCGTGTCGTTCGTCGGGACCGTTGCGAGGCGGCTCGTCATGCGAGCGGCGGAGGTCCGACTCCCCGGAGGAAGGAAATTCCGGTGCGGTCTCGATCGCCATATGCGCACCCTCCGTGCCAATGGTGCGGCGCAATATACCGCACGGTTCGATGGGGAACAAGCGCAGCCGGCACATTCGGGGAGGTGCCCACGGCGCAGGTCGCGCGCTCGCGCGCCGGGGGTGGACGTCCGAGGATCCCTCGCTCGGAAGCCCAAGGGGCGGGTCGGAGCATCCATTTGGCAGGTCTTCGAGGCGAAGTGAGCGCCCGCTATCCAGCTAGCGTTCCCGCGGCTCGCGGCCGATAGTGTAAAAGTCGGCATTCGGGCGCATGTCGACGAGGTTCGCCATACGGTTCGAGAGCGCGAACAGCGCGGCGATGGCGCCGATGTCCCACATGTCCTCGTCGTCGAAGCCGTGAGCCCGCAGCCGCTCATAATCCTCATCGTCGATAGCGTAGGACTCCCTCGCCACCTTCAGTGCAAAGTCCAGCATGGCTCGCTGGCGCGGCGTGATATCCGCGCGGCGGTAGTTCACCGCGATCTGATCCGCCAGCAGGGGCGCCTTCGCATAAATGCGCACGAGCGCGCCGTGCACGACTACGCAGTACTCGCAATGATTGGCGGCGCTGGTCGCTACGACGATCATCTCGCGCTCCGCCTTCGTCAGACCGCCTCCCTCCTTCATCATGAGCGCATCGTAGTAATCGAAGAAAGCGCGGAACTCCTCAGTCGCCTTTGCGTCGCTAAATGGCCACGGCGTAGAACAGATTCACGGCACTCTTGATATCGAGTATCTCGAAGCGGCCAAAGCCCGCTTCCCTCATAAGCGCCTCGGTACGCGCCGGTCCCATGCAGGTGCCGAGCCCGGGACCACCGGCCGCCAGCGACTGCGTCATGCAGTGGAAGACGCTAAAGCCGTAGAACATGGTCGCAATCGGATTACGGTTGTCCTCGAGCCGATCCGCCACTTTCGGCTCGACGACCAACAGCGTCCCATCGGGCTTGAGGAGACGGCGGATCTCGCGGAGCGTCTCCAGCGGACGGGCGAAATCGTGCACGCAGTCACAGGCGGTGATGAAATCGAAGCCATCCTCCGGGTCCACGCTCTCTATACCGCCGGCCACGAAACGCACGCGCTCCGATAGGCCCTCGCGCTCCGCGCTTCGCTGCGCCGCGCGCACGGACTCGGCATGCAGATCGAGTCCAAGATATCGCGAGCGAGGAAACGCCCGCGCCAACGCGAGGGGAACGCGACCCACGCCGCATCCGACATCCAGCACCCACGCCCCCTGCTCCAGCCGCTGGACCACATTCGGGAGCTTGGGCAGCCAGTAGCCGACGAGCCTGTTCTCGTAGTTGCCTCGATTGATCAGATCCAGCGCCCGCACGCCCTCTTCACCGTAGGCCTCGAACGGTACACCGCCGCCCATCTCGAAAGCTTCCGCCACTCGCGGAGCGACCCCGAGCAGCGCGGGAGCCATGTGGTAGAGCCCGCCCGCGAAATGGTCCGTGCCATCCGAGGCGAGCAGATAGGCGTGCTCTTCGGGCAGCCGGTAGGTTTGCTCCTCCGGCTCGTACTCCAAGTAACCGGCGCAACTCATGCCCTGCAGCCATTCCTCCACGTAGCGGGGCTCGAGGCCCGAAGCCTCCACCACCTCGGTCACGCTAAGAGGCCCTTTCCCCGCCATCACGCGAAACAGCCCGGTTCGCACCCCCACATAGGCGAGGCCGGCGGTCATGGCGCCCGCCATGTCTCGAAACACCTCTTGAGTGAAAGCCCTGACCCTGTCTTTGTCCATAACCGCCTCCCGTTGCGGGCACACGGTCGCGACGTACGTGCAAGCCGAATGTCTCGTTTGATTTCTTCTCGAGGAGGCTCGTGGGCTTGCGCTGGCGGTGTAGTGCAACGCACGAGGCACGAAGGTCACGAGAGAAAGTGAATCGCGTCTACAGCGCGCTCCCACAAATGCAGGAGCGGTTCCCGAACCGCGCTTTCTACTTCGTGACCCTCGTTCTTCGACCGATGCAGCCGGGTATGTCAGTCACGCTGGACGCACATCGCGATGCCCATGCCGCCGCCGATGCACAGCGTCGCCAGCCCCTTCTTGGCGTCGCGGCGCTGCATCTCGTGGAGCAGCGTGACCAGCACTCGGGTCCCCGATGCGCCGATGGGATGTCCGAGCGCGATGGCTCCACCGTTCACGTTGACCTTCTCGGCGTCCCAACCGAGGTCCTTGTTGACCGCGCACGCCTGCGCTGCAAACGCTTCGTTGGCCTCGATGAGATCGAGATCGTCGATACTCCATCCCGCCTTCTGCAAGGCCTTGCGGCTCGCCGGTATGGGGCCCGAGCCCATCACCGCCGGATCCACACCCGCGGTGGCCCAGGACACGATGTGCGCCAGAGGCGTCACGCCGCGCTTGCGTGCCTCCTCGGTCGTCATCAGCACCACCGCGGCCGCGCCGTCGTTGATCCCCGAGGCGTTGCCCGCGGTCACGGTGCCCTGCTTGTCGAAGGCGGGTCTGAGCTTGCTCAGGCCCTCCGCGGTGACGCCCTGTCTCGGATGCTCGTCCGTGTCGACGGTCACGTCGCCCTTCCTCGTCTGGATGACGACCGGCACGATCTCGTCCTTGAACTTGCCCGCCTTCTGCGCCTCCTCGGCGCGCTGCTGGGATCGGGCCGCGAACTCGTCCTGCTGCTCGCGCGTGATCTGCCACTTCTGGGCCACGTTCTCCGCGGTGTTACCCATGTGATAGCCGTTGAAGTGATCCCACAGCCCGTCCTTGATCATGGTGTCCACGAACTCGACGCGGCCCATCTTGTGGCCGGTGCGCAGATGCGCGCAGTGCGGCGCCTGGCTCATGCTCTCCTGGCCGCCGGCGACCACGATCTCGCTGTCACCGACCTGGATGTTCTGCCATCCGAGCGCCACGGAGCGCAGACCCGAGCCGCAAACCTGATTCACGCAGTACGCGGTGCGCTCGGTGGGAATACCGGCCGCGACGGCGGCCTGCCGCGCCGGATTCATGCCCACGCCGGCGGTCAATACCTGACCCAGCGTCACCTCGTCCACGTCGTTCGCCTCGACCTTGGCGCGGCTGAGCGCTTCCTTGATGACGACCTGACCGAGGTAGGACGCGGGCACGCTGCCGAGCCCCCCGTTGAATGCACCGATGGCGGTGCGTACGGCGCCTGCGATAACGATGTCCTTCATGGATGGTCTTCCCTCCCAGGCTAGCTAGATGCTCCCGAATACACGATGTGCTGCCGAACAGCCGCGGGTCCGGCACGGTCCGCGGCGACATGCGGTGGGGATACGCCCGCCTCACCCACTCATCGCTGCCCTCCGTGCGCGGCCCGCCTGCGTGCAGCGAGAAAGGCCTGCATGTGAAACTGTGCCTGTTCCTGATGATAACGGTATTCGGGACCTACCGGGCACGCCACGCGGGCCCGGCAGCTCCCGTGCAGGCAGGCCGCTCCGCGCTCATTCGCAATCCAGTCCACGCATGGCGCCACGTCGTATCCTTGTCCGGTGAACGCATCCACCGGACACGCGGACAGGCACGGACGCTCGCGGCAACTGTCACACGGATTGTCACGGGACGGGCGAGACGGGAGCTCGAGCCGCTGCGCGAATGCGAGGGCCCCACGATAAGCGTGCCACAGCCCGTAATCCGGGTGGATCAGCATGCCGAGGGGCGAGGGCCAGACGGTCTCGGCGCGCAAGGCCCAGCGCAGAAAGGGCAGATACGGCGGCCCATGAAAAGGGAACAGCGCGTGGGCTTCGAGGCGCACGGCCAGCCCGGAGGTCACACGCTCGCACCAGCGATCCAGGGGATGCGCAGCCGAATCCGCCTCGGGGGAGCTGCGGAACGCCGCCCACAGCGCGCGTCCCGCGTCGCCCCCGACGCTGCCGACGAGCACGACCGTCGCGGGCGGCTCCCCACCGGGGAGCGGCGGGACCTGATCCTCGGGCTGCGGGTGAAAGCCCCCGCGCGGGATCAATCCCGTCGCACGCACGGCCGCGCTCACCGCCTCGAAATCCACCGCCATCAACAGAGCAGGACTCCCGGGTATGTGACGTGTAGGGTGGGCTGAGCCGCAGGCGAAGCCCACCATCGAGCGGGCACCGGCACCGTCGCGGCCAAATGGTGGGCTTCGCTTCGCTCAGCCCACCCTACGGGCTCACGGGGTTCCGGGGTCGCGCGGCGCGCAGCCGCAAGTCCCGCGCTGCGGGGCCGCTAGCCGCGGCACGCGGCAACCGGGAACCCCGGCACGCCAACGAAGCCGCCGGCACGTCGCCTGGCACGACACAGCCCCGCATGCCGCGAGGTCGGGCAGGGTCGATTCGGGGCTTGCGGCGCAGCGGCGCGTGCCCCGGAACCCGCCGCCGTCATCGAAGCCCGCCATATCGCCGCGGCAGGCTCGTCCTGGCCCGATGGCGGGCTTCGCTGCGCTCAGCCTTTATGCGCTCAGCCTTTACTCGAAGCTGCGCACGTCGTCGATCACCTTGCCGTCGTTGGGCAGCGTGCCGGGGGCCACGAACTCGACCTCGCCGCGCAGCTTGCACATCTCGCGCAGGCCGGCTACGAGCGCCGTCGACAGAGCCTCACTCCCGCCGCCTTCGACCTCGCAGCGCAGGGTCATGACATCGTTGTTCTCGACGCGATCGACGATCAGACGCGCCTTGCGCACCTCGGAATGGCGCTTGACCAGGTCCGCCAGCTGCCCGGGATGCACGAACATGCCGCGCACCTTGGTGGTCTGATCGGCGCGTCCCATCCATCCCCGGATCCGCATGTTCGTCCGCCCGCAGGGGCTCGCGCCGGGCATGATCGCGGACAGATCCCCGGTGGCGAAGCGGATGAGCGGATAATCCGGGTTCAGCGTGGTCACCACCACCTCGCCGACCTCCCCCTCCGCCACCGGCTCGCCGGTACCCGGCCGCACGACTTCGACGATCACCGATTCGTCGACGATGAGGCCCTCGCGGGCCGGCGACTCGTAGGCGATGAGGCCCAGATCCGCCGTCGCATAGCATTGCAGCACCGCGACCCCGTGCTCCGCCAGCTCGGCGCGCAGACTCGGAGGGAGTGCCTCGCCCGAAACCAGCGCCTTGCTGAGGCTGGAAATCTCCAGCCCCAGCTCCGCGGCTTTGTCGAGCAGCGTCTTCAGGAACGAAGGGGTCCCCGTGTAACCCTGCGGGCAGAGCTGCGCCATGGCCCGCGCCTGCAGCTCCGTCTGACCGACACCGGCCGGAAACACGGCGCAGCCGAGGGCGTGCGCCCCCGTCTCCAGCATGGAGCCGGCCGGGGTGAGGTGGTACGCGAAGGCATTGTGCACCAGATCGCCTTTGCGGAACCCCGCCGCGAACAGCGCCCGCGCCATGCGCCAGTAGTCGGGGCGCGCGGTCTCCGGCTCGTAGATGGGCCCGGGCGACGCGAACACACGCGTGTAACGTGCGCCGGAGGCTGCCGCCCATCCCCCATACGGGGGGTCCGACTTCTGTAGGTCTACCAGTTCCGACTTGCGTGTAATCGGCAGCCGGGCGAGCGCGTCGCGGCTGTTGAGGGCGGCTGCATCCACGCCCTCGAGGATGCGCCGACAGGCGGGAGCGTGCTTTTGAGCGTGCGCGATCTGCTTCGGCAACGCTTCAAACAGCGCCGCCCGCCGTTCGTCGGGGTCTCGTATTTCCAGATCGTCGTAGTGGTGTTCTTGTACATTCATACAGGTTCACCGCGCCCCGTCATACCGGTGACCAGTGGGAACGATACCAGCGCCGATTCTGCGACACCGCTTCGCTGCAGGCAAGGGCGGTTG